>Ga0065711_1041213_pt1 | contig 16326 bp, 9 predicted proteins | sample Hoacrofraction12_FD_59098 | JGI IMG/M metagenome (GOLD analysis project Ga0065711, IMG submission 59098) | Hoatzin crop microbial communities from Cojedes, Venezuela - Epithelial fraction 12 v2 (version 2) | ecosystem: Host-associated > Birds > Digestive system > Esophagus > Crop | place...
TTTTTTTTTTTTTTTTTTTTTTTGTTGTTATGTGCCTAAAGATGGGAATTGTCAAGCTAGATTTTTTGAAGCTAAACTTCAAAACTGACTATTTGAAGGCGACGTGCTACACGTCAAGCAAGGTAGGAAATTTTAAAATGATGTGAAATTCACAAATGTGCCTTTGTTGTTTAAAAAAACAAAAGCAATGCATGTCCATCTTATCCATCTTCCTCTGTAGCCTGTTAATTATGTTGCAGCCTCAAGGGTATAAGTGTATGCCTCCCATAGATTATGGGATGCCTTTGCTGCCACTGATGAACATGCTGGATAACTGCTCTCAACTGTCACTTGTACTATTAAAATTTATCCACCCGTTCCCTTGAGCAGATGATTTCACAGTGTCTGATGGCTTTGCAAAGGAGCTGCTGTGAGTGGAAAGCACTGGGACGGAATAAAATGGCAGTTGGGTGTGGAGCTACTGGAACTCGTGCAGAGTTTAAGTAGGCAATATCCATTCCCCTGCATTAATTATAATGGTTTACGGATGCTCCTTAATATGCCACTTTTATTACTGAGACACATGGTTGTACTGCTTTCCTGACACCTATTATTTCCTCCCTCTGAACAGAACAAAGGAAACAATAGTCATCTGACATTGCCATGACATACGTTATTTCCCAATAAAAGATTGAGGTAATCAAATCAGTCCTGCATGCACAGCGCAGTATTCCCTCAGCCTTCGGAGAGACGCAAGTGAGAAAATTCTTAATGTGGTAATTTTAGACCTGACTGAGCAGGTGTGTGTCTAAAAGCGAGCTATTGACTCCAATGAGACTTCTTACATAATTAGGCACTTAGTGTTTTTTTTTTAGTCTTATGCTGCATATGCTTTGCTGTGTTTATATCACACAGGTTAGAATAAACACAGACAGTAAGCGTTCATCTTTTGCTGTGGGTATCAAGGGGAGGCTGTTTTCATCCCATCTGAAGAAACGATATCTAAATAGCCAAATCCACCTATCTTTTATCTCTGAATCCTCAGCAAATAGAGCGGGCTTAGAAGACTTAGAAACTAATTTTCAGTGACATCACAGAGAAGTAGTTGGAGCCAAAATAAAAATGAGTGGGAATCTGTAAGTAGTTGCTAATGGTTATTGCCAAGTGATTTTGGGTGCTCCGTTATTTATTTATTCTTGTACTGCTGTGAAAGCGCTGGAATTCAGAAATAGCTCAGATGTTAAGGTTTGATCCATTGCGTATTTGTACCCATTGCATTAAATGTTCATCAGGTGAAAGAAAAGGAAACTAAAAAGCACCTGCACACAGCTGTAGAGGACAGACAGGACGCTTTCCATCTTACGGCTGCTTGCTGTAACCACCAACACAGGGAGCTATGCGTCCTTGTGCTTACTTCTCCGCTCCTGTGTTTTCCACGTGTTCAGCCATGGGATGAGGGCAGTGAAGACAGGAAACATCCCTTGCTTCCCTTGCCACAGTGATTTTTTTCAGGCAGAAGCTGGGCTCAGAGTTTTGCTTCTTTCAGAGCGAGAGAGTTAACCCTCCTGCTGCCCCACCTCCTGGACGAGCACTTCAGCAGTGGACATGATGACATGTCCTCCTGGCCTTGATTCCCATGGACCTGTGTGGCTCCAGGCTGGAGGCTCCTGGGGGGAAGTCAGTACTTTCTGTGGGATTCCCTGGCAGGCTCTTTGGGTGTTTGGGCATGAGGACAGCGGGGTGGGGAGTCCCGCACAGACTGGGGTAGCTTGTTTTCTGCTTATCTCAGCTGACAGCACCTCATTCTGTGGCAGAGGTTTATGTGGTGTCTCAAGGTTTTTGTGCAAAACGCAGGCACCTGTCAGAGTTCAGCAAGCATCTGGATGATGCTCTTAGTCATATAGTTTAGTTTTAGGTAGTCCTGCGAGGGGCAGGGAGTCGGACTCGACAGTGCTTATGGGTCTCTTCCAACTTGAGGTATTCTGTGATCTGTAATGGAGAGGAGAGCCAGGGAAGAGTGCTGAATGGCATTTTTAGATGATGTTGCCTAAATTCTGTCGACATCGCATTTGAGGCGTGAGTGCTTTTTTCTGATCTTTCCCTATGCGTTTTCCCTTTATGTATTGCTTATATTACCAGTCCTGTTGGTCTGGATGTCTGCTGGGAGAGTTACACCTAACAATGCAGTAAATTATTCCTAATACATAAAGTCAGATGCATTAAAATAAGTGTAATTAACTGTCACTGATAAAGGTAGGCATCAGAAATTTGTAAGCAGTGTTTCTTTGTGCTGAGTACTTAAAACTGAAGATTGCACATTAAACAGTAGTATGATATACATCTCGAAATATAATTTCAGGTACTTTTATGATGTGTTTCTAAGCTCTGAACTGTGATTTTTGTGTAGGCTTCAAGATCTCTCATATTGCTGTGTTCCACCAGTCAGTGAGAAATATGCTGGCCTTCAGTGCAAATAAACTGTGCTGTAGAATGTGACCGAGCTTAATGTTAATGTTAAAACGTGGCATAACGTATTTGCATCTGGATATAGTTACTTAATTATTATTTAAACCTTAATGTTCCTGCTGACACTGTGACCCTGATAAACCTTGTAAACTGTCTCCTCCTAGGTCATACCAGACAGAACCAGTCAGGCTTCTGTCTGTTCTAGGCAGGCATGCTAGGCACATGTTAATGAGGTAATACGTAAGGGGACAGATAGCCTGTTCTTTCCTTGAAAATTACATTTGGCAGATCATATTTCAAACTGCTGTGAGAGCTTAAGCTGTTGCTTCTCATGAAATTGTGCAGGTATCATGAGAAAAAACATCTTCATTAAGAATTTGTTCATGCCATTTAACGAATACATGCGCTCTTCTGATACCGCTGTTGTATTTGTAGCGTACTGCAATGCTGAAACGCCCCACAGGACTGATTGCTCTGAAGTGTCATGGGTGGCATCCATCTGTCTCATATTGGTGACTTCAGCGTACTGCAAAAGCAACATTTATCTCCAGTTAGCTGAGCCACTTAAGCGCTTCTCTCATCCACAGCCTGACTCTGCTGTACGAGAATGAAAATACTTCTAATTTAAGGGAAATTATTTTAACCCTACAGCTGGTAACGCACTAGTTTATAAAATGTGCAGTAGGTGGAGGATGCTGAAGTTGGTGCCTGTGCAGACAGTTATTCACATTTATGTGGACAATGACGTTTATTCATGAGGACTGTTGAACACATTCAGAGGCTTTAACACAGCCTTTTTAGCGTGTGCAGTGATAAATGGCTGTAGATGTGGAAATGTCAGAAAAGTAAGCGATCTTACTAGAAAGGAGGAAAGTCGAAGCTTTCGTGCAATGATGTTTGAATTCTGCTTACACTTAGCAAAGGGAGAAGACCGAGAGCATCTCCACGCTGTGCAGTGGAGCATGGCCCAGTTTCGTGGGCAGCTCCAGTTGTGCCAAAGCCTGTGAAGGGGTGCAGAAAGCCAGGGACTCGCTGAGCCCCGCGCGCAGTGGCTGTGCCGAGCCGTGTTCGCTCAGCGTGCCCGCAGAGCCGAGGACGGCGGCTGCTTCGCTGCCTCCACTGTCGCGTCTTGCTGCTTGCTCAGTGCTACCTCAGGTATCTCTGGAGCACTGTGTGAGGCCCATTTTTTTTTCTTTGTGTTTAGTAACCTGAAGACAATTTAATATTTTTTGTCACGTGTCCGGTATTATTTTTATGTAATTAAGATGCTAATATAATTACCAGAGTTATTGTTGAACCCAGCCTACCCACCTTTTCTTAGAAGACCCCAGTTAAATAATCAACCTTATTCAGTCATGTTAAGTATTTCTCATTCAACTGCAATAATTTTAAAAGTCTTCCAGCAAGTCAGGTGAGACTTTCTCGTGAATGTATGGTAATTATATTGGTGAGACATCATGTAAAAATATCTTCTGCTAGCAGGGTTATTTGCATTTCACTTGCTATGTTAACTAGCTGATACGAAATCTTTTTTTCTGTGTCATTTCAAGGATGCAGGAAAGTGAATACTGGGTATAAAATGACGTAAAGACACATAGGTCTTGTAAGTTTGAACCAACACGAAGCTTGATGTGATTTTTGTTTTCCAAGCCTGAAATCAGTGCAGACGTTTGGAAGGTTCAGATCTGATCCGTAGCAGTTGCAGATGGTATTTCTTAATCTCACTATGTAGTTGTGCGTTTAAACAATGTTGAAAGAAGCGTTTGTGCAACACAATTCCAATATTCTTCTTATGTTCAAGTTGTGACTGTTATGTCGCTAAAATATGGTTTTACTGCAAGTTTGCTTCTTCAAGAATGTATGTTAGAAGACAGAATTTGTATTGGTAAACAAAATGTAGGAAATTGAAGTACATGTCAGTGCAAAACAGTAATAATTTGTTGAGCTGGTCAATTGCTTTAAAAGAAATGAGAACTGGATAAGCCACATATCAAAAAGAGAGTTGACTCCAGCTTCTTTTGATATGAAACTGTTTTCATTGTGTAGTGAAATACATACCGTGATCAGTTCTTAAGATGTGGAGCAGCTTTTGTGACTTGTGTCACTTGAATAGCTTCCACTTTGTCTACAGGTGTAAGAATAAATCACAGATGATCTACTGGGAAGCCTGTAGGGCCCAATACTGCAGTGTTGTTGCACCAAGTTGTGTGCAATTGTGACGGTAATTACTTGCGTTTTGGGACGAGGGGAAAGTATGATTTATCAATATGTTCTTTTTTGACAGGGGCATTTACTATGCTGTATAGATTTGATGTATTGATAACGTATTTTATGGAATTTCTGTGTTAGGACAACTTTTCTGAAACCAGCACCAGCATTTGTGATGTTTTCTGTGCTTGGGGTGATCAGATGAGGGTAGTACTAAACACGGTTTGCTGAAATCGGGCAGCGTGGATGGGCTGCCTTCGCTTTCATCAGCCTCTTTCATGTGATCCCTTCAAATCCAGGTTGTCTGAGTTCGGTGCTGCTGTGGTGTACTGCTGAGTCACTTGGTCCCTACCTGCTTTCGTGTAACGTGATCAATATTGACTTGATAGATATATAGGGAGAGGGAGAATCGGTAACTCTGTGAGACATCATCCATGCTCCACTCGGTGCTCATCGAATCAATCAGATCGGTCAGGTCAAAACTGTTTCCTCGCCGCTGCGGGAGCCCTGACTTATCTGGTTGTTCTGTGCTTCTGTACACAGGACAAGTGGAGACCATATTTTGTACACATTATTGTCAGTCTCTTAGAATGCCAGTTAATAAGGGCACGGAAACGAGTCTGTTGCTTGTCACTGCCCGCAGCCATCGCTGCAGCGTGTGGATTGGTGAGAAGCAGAAGGCAGGGTAATCCAAAAAAGCAAGATAACACAATTATCTGTTTCCTTTCTTGTCTCATATTTTCCTTTCTCATTTTAAAAGACACAGCCAGCAGACAGACTCTAGCCCTTGGAGTTATTTTGGATTGTCTTTGGTGATATTTTTCTTTCATTTGTTCTTTCGTTCGTTCTTTCAAATTGCTGCCATCATTGCCCAGGAGCCTCTGCTGAAGGGGCAGGACCTGTGGACTGTCCTGAGGGTGTTCCTAGAACAGTCAGCTAACTGAGTAAACCAAAGGCTTTAGGTTTGCTCTTCCATGGAATGCCGCACTGTTTTAACTGTTTCAGTGCATGTGTTTTCTGTTAGCTCTAGTAAAGGGGTATGCTAAGGTCACTTTTTCTCCCGAGTCTCCCAGCTGTCAACATAAAATGTTGCACCACCAGGACAGCATTTCTTTTGCAGTCATGTCATGCTGGGGGTTAGCCTTGCTTTTTAGCTGATTGGGTAGAAGGATACCTCTGTGTGTGGGGTTTATTGATTTTTGAGAAATACATGCTGTGAAATTAAATGAATAGTTAAATACTAAACTCTAAGGAAGAAATGCCCCTTTAGTGTCTTTTAGGTTAGAATTTATCAAGACAAATACTTCCCATTTTAAATTCAACATACCACCACAGACCAAATACACAATTATTTTAAAATGGTTTTTCCTTTGCTATTTGATTTAGTGTGAATAAAATCTAGATTGACAGTCCTCAACTCAGTTTGTACATAGTGTGACACTGACAGTAAGAAGGAAAACTACCATTCCCTTGGCAAGGGACAGGCTATAAACTTCAGGCAGCCTTGGCTTCAATGACCGGCAGCAAACTTGTAAAATATGGTCAATTATTTTTATTAGGTTTTCTTACTGGGCCACCATTAAAAGGATTATTTTATTTTACAGTCTGCTTTAGTGTTAGAATCTTTATCTTCCTATCTGCATGAATCTTTATGTCTTTCCCATGCATCTTCATCTTTGTTTCTTCACCTTCTGTTTCCTCTTCCCAGGCAAGAAGCTTGTGAATATTCTGGTTGGAAACATGATTGCAGAGTTCTTTGCCACAAGAAGTTGGTCACAGAATGTCAATTTTGCACGTTTCAAGAAAGCTATTTCTCTCTTATGCTGATTATTTCTTTTCCAACATTACAAGCATCCCTAATTGTGAACTTTAAATAGGAGTACAAGTGTGGCCAGCTTCTACAGCGAGAAAATGTTTAATTTCCACTTAAGCATTGGGTCAAAAAATGCCTTGGGGGCAGAAAGACAAGAGGGGGGAGGAATTCATTGGTGGTATTTGCTGACTTGGGTGATTATTAAGCGATAGGAGATACTGAAACTTAATTAGAGTTTCTGATCTGGAAGAGTGTTTTAGGTTTAATTATGTCTGGAAGTCTAGTATATTACACTTTTTCTTTTAATTAAAATGTATGAATTTAAGAAGCAAAACTTCAAAATTATACAGTGTGAGCAGACCCAAGAGCAAGAAGAAACTACATTTTCTACATTATGCCATATTAAAAAAATGTAACAGTGGTAAAAGCTGAGGAAGGCGGAAAAAAAATGAACTTCAATATCTGACCTGTGAGAAATGAAAGGAGTTGTAATAGTGTACAAAGCTGGGCTTCTTGGTAGAACTCCAGCTGATACCTGTGTGATCAACATGTAACAGTTCCTCCTAGTCCGTGTTGTCATGGGGTCACACTGTGGTGTGACTGTCCCATCTTTGATGTGAAATGTAAACATCAAAGATCCAAGATGGAGAGCATTTAGAATCATGCAGATGCAATCGCTGAGTGTCCTGGGGAAATTCCAGCTGCTGTTCAGCGTTGATGAGCTCCAGAGATCTGTATCTCAGCCGTGGATGAAACAGTTCCTCTGCTAGACTTTTACAGCATAGTTTCAGGTTTAGGAGTGTTACCGAGGAAGATGCCATGTGAGATAAAGCATACAATTTAAAGCACAAAAATGAAAAAATAAAAGGATCAAGTAATATAGGGAAATGCACACTTATATTAATTAAAACACTACTAAGGTTAGTCTAATTACTCCCAATAACTAAATATAGTAATAAAAATGATACCCACTACAGTATGAACTTCAGTGATCTGCCTCTGAGTTACTTCTTATATTTTAATCTGTCCTGAAAGGGAGTGATCTGCTGCTAAGACGTACCTGACGGTGGTGATAGATGCAGACCATTGCAGCAATTCTCTCTGTCTTGACAGCTCTACTCACTCATCTGTGGCGCTTAGGCTGCTGGGATATATCTCCCTGGGGTTTGTTTCGTATCTCAGCAGATTTTCTCTCTCAAGTGATGCTTTTGTTTTATGTTGTGGGAGACCGTGTTTATTCTTCCTTGGGAGTCTGGATGGAAATGGTGCAAATATAGTAACTCCTCACATCAACTAAGTTCAGCTTGTTCTTTTTTCTGTTTGTTTCTGACCTTGAAGCGACAGAAGGTCTATATTTAGCACAGGTCAGGATTTTAAGTTGAATGTAGATACTAACACATTTCATTCAGCAAAAAGATCCAAAAACAGGGCACGAGGTGGGGTTGTAAGCATTTTACCTGCATTAATATACCTTATGGAGCTGGACAGGAGACTGAAGTACGGAGGAGGCTAGCGAAGACAAGCTGTAAGCAGGTTATGAGGAATGATTGTAGGGTTTGAATTGTATGGGATTGAATGTGGCTGTAGGGTTGTGAGGGATTTTATTCAGTTCTGGGAAACGTGGAAAAGAGCCATGCACTGCTGGGGGAAACTGGTAAGCCCTAATGCCCTGGTGTATTCCAGGGATCTGTGTGCTACTACTGAAATCTCTGCACAATCGTTTTCATTATATCCCTCTCCCCAGGCCTTGAAATGCCATGCTTAATTGCAGGTACCTAGGAGTGGTTTAATATACTCCATAGAGGCAATATGCTGGTGAAACATGAGTTGAATTAAAAGCCTACATGATATGGGAACATGTGGGAAGAGAATAAGTGCAGGAGAACAAAACAAGAATAAGATCCTCCTGGGTGGCAGCAAATTGGTAGTTTTGTTCCATTCAGAGTCTCTAGTTGGGTTTGGCCGTAGGCATGGGCAGTCTGCTTGTGCACGTCTGGAGAGCCGGCCAGGCTTATGGAAACAAAAGTTATTGTTTGGCAGTGCAGGTGTCGTTTTGTAGGTGACTACTGAAAAATAAGTAGAGACAAGATTTGTAAACTCCGGGTTTTAGTGATAATGACATAAACTCTGATTTTAGGACCTTACTGCTTCCTGACATGTCTGGGATTAAATTGCAGAGTTGAATATCGTAGTACAGTGAATAGCAGTCCAGAAGTTTGTGGGGGGAAAGGACAGAAACCCACCTGAATTTATGACAGTGACATGTTTATAGAGTGCAGCGGTTTCTACATCCTCCTGTTGCACTAATCACCTAAAGGGTAAGGTCTTGGAAATCACAATGCAACGGTTAAACATATCTGCATGGATCTGGGCTTTGGTTTAGATTCCTTCTTGTCATCTTTACTGGTGCAGAATGTCTTCGTGTTTTGTATTTCTAGCAATTCTAAATGGGGAATAATTTATTATTGCTTGTCTTAGATAGCAAAAATTGTCTCAAGCATGAAAATTGGTAGAAAAACTTATAAATGGTTGTGACAGCACCACCCGCTGTGGTACGACGGATGTTTCTGTTTTTTAAAACTCAATCATTGTATCCTACAGTGACTTAAATAGGTTACAGCAAGGTTAAAACTTTGTCCTCTGTCATGTCCATAATTCACAGCTTGCTTATAATAATACCATATTGCTAGAGAAATGATTCCCGTTTGTAGCATGTGAGTCTTGGACACATTTACAGATCTACTCTCTCATCTCTTTATTATCAGGAAGTCAGGTGCAGATAAAACAATACCTTATCTGAGGGTGTTGTTATTGAGTTAATTAGTATGATGAACATGAAGATAGATCTAGTAGCCAGAGTTGTAGTGCAGGAACGTATCAGTTTTATATTACTGTATTATAACTGTTGGGTTTTTGTTGTTGGGTGTGTTTTGGGTTTTTTTTTCTTGATTAGAAGTACTGCTTGGTCTGTTGGAACTTTCAGGTGGAACTACCCCTTTTCTCACTTGCCTTTGCAATACCTGTTTTGCTTAGGCATCCGTTATGATGGTTTTACATGTCAGTAGCCATGTTTATTGGAGATTATAATATCCAAAGAATTGAGTGTTTATTAAATTTCCCTGTGAAAAGATGTTTGCCGTGAAATTTACTTAGATATTGCTGCATGCTGATACACATGAATTGAAAATATTGATTTTTGAAGGACTGCAGCATTTTTTTGGTGGTGGGAAATTGCATGTGGAATTGAAAAAGAATAGTAGACTTCTGTTGTCTGTTGGCAGCATGACACTAATCTTAAAAAGCAATCTCTGCCAACAAATGTTGCTGAAGGAAGAAAACTTTGCACTCAGTAGGCTTCCTCATTACTGCAACTTCTGCATAAAATAAACAAGTACAGAGAGCTTTGTTATGAAAGTTCGAGTGCTCCTGAACTTTGAGGCAGGGACTTGCAACATGAAAGTGTGTTCCCTTGTTTCAGAGATATGTTTATGGCTGCCCTGTATAAATCCCTTCACATTTCTCATTGGAAAACCACACATACTCAGTGTCTGCTTCTTGTATTTTAGCAGCTAGGTGCCTAGAAGGTTTTACAGATGTCTTTATTTCTGACATTTGTTACCCTGTGAACACTTGTCTTTGGGTAAATTTCTTTATTGTGGTTGTTGGAATGACTGTTGAGCGAAGTCTGTTGAGGTCTATAAAATTATTGATCCTTGTAGGTCTAAGTAGTCTCTAAATGCAAAATGTTTTCTGGAAGTGTTGATACTTCTGTACATCAAAATGTAGAGTGCTTCTTCCAGCAATGGTAACAGTACCACAGCTGCTGTAGGCCTCATTCCACTCCTCGAAATTCAGGGGGAGCCTTTGCACTGAATTAGTGAGGATGGATCTAGGTCAGGATGTTACCTGATGAGAGGGTAGTACTGAGAGCATGATGTGAAAGCTAGTAGATAGCATAGTAGGTCGCCATTCAGAATACCAAAAAAGCCTCATTAATCTGAACAGTTAGTATATTAATAATGACTTATGGGGGTTTGTGAAGACTTTCACCCTGAGTCCTGCTCTAGGAAGAATTATGTGACCTTGTGGATTGGAGTAATCATCTACGTTAAATACTGTCGTAGCCTAAGAACTCTTAGAAGCTGATTACAGGGAATTTTTCTGTACAACTGGGGCTTCTCATTTTGAAGTAACATAAAAAGCGAGGTGGTATTTGTCTATTGCTTGACTGGGAGGTGAGGATGAGCTGCTACTGTAATGCACCTGAGAGAAAGGTGAGGTATTTTTAGCAGAAGCAAAGCAGCTTTAATATTGTACAAGAAATCATGTAAGACCTCATTGGAGATGTTGTGTATAGTTCTGTCATGTCTGTTCCAAGAAGATGGTTTTAAACTGGGAACACGTTCAGCGATGGCTGCAAGGATGTGTGCACAAATGCAGAATCTATCTCATTAAAGTGTATTAAAGAGCGTTGTTTTTTTTTAGCCAGGCGTGATGAAGCTTGTAAAGAGTTATTTGTATCATGTAAAAATTCAATGAGAAATAAACACCAAGGAAGCAGAAAAAAATTTTAAAGGATGCTGTTGTTACAAGAGCAAATGATACAGAATTTTAAATGATAGATTCAGCTTGGAAATTGGAAGAAGATTTCTGACCATTCGGGGAGTAAAGATGCCAGAATTTCACTAAAGACTGATTCCATATACGGTTATTTCATTGACAGATCTGAAGGGAGAATAGCCTTGGAATGGGAAAGGGCAGAGATGGGCTGCATGGATTTAGTAATTTCTTATGCTGCTGCCGTTGCAGCTGGAGCGGCACTTCTGAGCAAAAATTTACATGCTCTGCTTCACTGTTAGTTGTCTGTATGAATGAGAGGGGGTGATTACCATTAAAAGTTACCATGGTGGTGTTTGTGAAAAATATTTATGAGTATGGTCTTTGTTTACTACTTCTGTGCGGGCCTGGAAGAGGGATGGGACATCATCTGCGTGAGGGATGGTGTCTGCTGACATCTTACACCAAGAAACTCCTCTAACCTGCAGGCCCAGCCGTGTTGCTTGGCACCACAGGAGGAATGAAACCAGCTGCAGTGCCGTACTGCTTGTTGGTGTCTGTGCTTTGGAAGCAATAGCTGGGGTGGTTTGGGCATGGGAGCGATCTCTGGTCCTGTTCATAGGCACTGTGACTGGATACAGCCCTGCACATGTAAGTTCTCCATGACTAGTATGTGGTATTTTCTACTTGATGACAAATGAGGTGGTGGGGTGATTGATCTGTCAGACCAAGACAATGCCAAGTATCTGTCAGACCATGAACATGATTCCAAGACATGGGGAAGAAACAGTTTTCCGACAGTGATAAGTTAATGACGTATTTACTAGGTCAAGGTGTTTTGCTAATGAGGAGGTCCAAAATGACAAGTGCTTTTTAGGTGAACTGTGCTATTTTAAGGTGTTAAAAAGGAATAGTAGAGAAGTGGCTTGCATTTCAATGAGAAGGATCAAAAAGAGAGAATCTCTATGTATGTTTAATAGTTGGATTATTGAATAAGAAATCTAACCTAACATTTGAATGCAATGAACCAAAAATGTGAATGAAACTATTTGGGGGAAGCAGTAAATGAAGAGATGAGAACATTCATATCTTATTTCAGGCAGGAACTAGAAGCTTAGAGAAACAGCAAGTTTGTTTTTGTGGCACAAAGAACTGTGTGTGGATGAGGTGGCACGAGGGTGTGCGTAACAGAAATCTGAATCTCTCCTCGGAATATGGTTCCATGTGTTAACTTAGACATGATCAATGTGATGGCAGTTGTGGCTGAAGATGCTAATTCATCTTGCTGTTTTACATGGCTGTTATCATTCGTGTATCTGTGGTACGTACATGGATCTCGATATGTAAGGAGATACATGAAAAGGCAAGAAAAAAAACCCAAAGAAAAACAGAAGAAAATGCTTACCCTCTCCTTTCATTAAAAGAAAACTCCCAATGAAAAAAGCCTCACTTCATCTACTGAAGTGCAGCTGTTACACGCAGTGTCATATGCAACAGTCTTTAAAGAGAGAAATGAGGAAAAGTGGCCTATCTAACTGAGGTGGAGCTTAAAAAGCCAACCAAGCAACACATCTCCCCACACCCATCCTGTTCTTATTTGGAAAAAATACTGACTGTATAGATTAAATTGATGCTTGTCTATGGCTACGTTTATTCTGGACTATGTAAAGAGAAGCTAAAACCAGCAATCAAAGTCAGTGACCTGCCCTGAAGGAGGAAAAATGAAATTCATGGGATAAAAGTTACTGAAAAAAAATTCGGATCTCACCAGCACATATGCAAATGTGTAGAAATCAATACAGCTCAAGCCAGAGCAGTAAATAAAGATGAGCACTGCAGTCAGCTCTTGTATCATTTAAGCATCTGGTCTACTACAGTTAATGCCAAATTTAGTTCATGTAAAATAGATGTAAATGAATGTCTGTTGCAAAAGAGACTAAAAAGTGAATGTCTGCTAAATGGAATGTTGCTGCGGCAGAGTGACAAGAAAAGAGATTTCAGAATTATTGTGCAGAAATCCCAAAAGCCAACAGCATATTCTGCAGCTGCAGTCGGGTTAACAAACAGGGTTCCAGCATCTTTTTGGAAGAAATGTAGTCAGTGTTTCAGGAAAACGCATTTTTGCTGTTTGAGAGACTGGCTAAGCCATAACTATTATATTTTGTCTAATTCCAGTCAGCATGCTAAACACCCAGTTTCTCTTCCAGAGCTAAAAGCACCCTAACACAGTATCTATCTTAGAGAAAGATTTCCCTTTCTGCTTCACACAATGTCATGTCAGCTCTAACATGGATCTGGGCAGAAGGGATACGAGCGCTTGAGTGCATGGTGCTCTCAAGCAGATGGGCAGGCAAACAGCAGAAAAAGCAGGGCTGAGCCAGGAGACAGAAGGGAATTGGCCAGTTCCTGTACAGACCATAGAAATTCCTCCTGACCTCTCTCCCTGCTCCCCACCACCAACCCTGCAAAGAGGTCACAGATTTGGAACAGAAACAGCCACACTTCCTCCCTGCGGTTTCTCCTTGGACCATGAGGAAATGCTTAATTTAAGTCTTAGACCTGGACTTCAGAAGATGACAAACATCCCTTTTGCAGTATTACTAGGAGTATTTTATGATAGAAATAGTTTCTGTGGGTTAATTGTTTGGGGTTTTTTTGTTGCAGTATCTTGAAGTTGAAGGGTTTATAAAGATAGCTGTTGGAGTCTTCCTTTTGTGTCTGGGCAATGGGCTCACTGGAAATTGTCCAAATCCTGGATTTGCACCTTTATTGCACAGCATCAGAGCAATTTCCTTCCTTGTGCTTTTCTGGCTGTCTACCTGTTGCGATTTAGCCCCAGCTGACCACTAAGCACCACACAGCCCCCCCCCAAGTAGAATGGGGGGGAAGAGAATTGGAAGGGTGAAAGCGAGAAAGCTCACGGGCTGAGATAAGAACAGTTTAATAATTGAAATATAATAGTAAAGATAATAATTATAAATTGTAATGAAAAGGAAAATAACAGAAATAAAACCCAAGACAGACAAGTGATGCAAATGAAAAAAATTGCTCACCACCAACCGACCGATGCCCAGGCAGTCCCCGAGCAGCGGCCCCCCCACTAACCTTCCCCCTAGTTTCATTGCTGAGCACGCCGTCATCGTATGGTATGGAATATCGCTTTGGGCAGTTGGGGTCAGCTGTCCCGGCTTTGTCCCCTCCCAACTTCTGTGTCCTCAGCCTGCTTGCTAATGGGGCATTCTGGGCAGCAGCAAAGGCCTGGACACTATGTGAGTGCTGCTTAGCAATAACTAAAACATCCCTGTATTGTCAACACTGCTTCCAGCACAAACCAGAACATAGCCCTGCACTAGCTACTGTGAAGAAAATTAAATCTGTCTCAGCCAAAACCAGCACACTGCTGCTAATCAAATGTAATAACTTTGAAGGAAGAATTATTTCTGTTGTCAAAATTACTGTTGTGCATGGTGGCTGAGAGTTTCTTCTTCCTTCTTGTTTTTTTTGTATCTTTTCAGTGGGAGCTTGGTGTTTAGTAGGCATGGTGGTATTGGGTTGATGGTTGGACTTGATCTTAGAGGTCTTTTCCAATCTGTGATTCTATGATGAGGTGGTCCTTTGCAAGCTTAGTACTTTGTCATCATAGCTGCTGAGTAGGAATTGGACCTTGACTTATGGTTTCAGCTAAGAAGTTGTGAATTATGATGTGAAATATATTTTTGGTCTTGGGAATCTGAACAGCAAAACATAGTGCATGAAAGCTAAGTTGCAGTGTCCAGCTTATCCAGTTTGAACTACCACACCAGAGTTTAGGCACTTCCACTACTAGAGGCTCCAAAATTCTCAGAAATGCAGCAGTGCACTTTCTAGGGAGTGCATCACAATGATATCCTCCTATTTTTCCTCCGGATCAAAATGTTCATGTCTGTTCCCGTGATACCAAGCGAACAAGACAGAGCACATCTTGGTGTGAGTGCATGAGGGATCGTACATGGAAAAGAGCAAATCCTAGGGATTGCCTATACATTATTAGCTTCTTGTATTTCCAGGTGCCATTTTCTCAAAAGATTCAAACATAGTCAAGGCTAGACAAACCGTAGAAGTGAAATGTAGAAATTCTTCAGACACCTGTTCAGTAAGGGCACCCTGTGAAAAATGCTAGCGACTCAGTGATTGTACTTTCCTTTATTCCACTTCCATTCCACGGCAGTAAGATGAAGCCTTATGTCCACCTGACTATTTCTGAAGCCTTCTGTGTATTTTCTGTGCTACTTTGGTAAGGAAGATGTAGCTGCCTGAAAGACTGCAGAGCAGCAAATGATTAGGACCCTTGGGGGAAAAAAAAATGTTCCATTTTTGAAGCCCCTTTTTAATGTGCTTGTTGATTGTCTTGGTCAATACCAGGATTGAAAACTTCTGCTGGGGAGATCATGCCTATCCAGAAGTGTTGCTGGGTGTTTTCATCTTTGAGAGGAAATGAGGCATTTTGTCATTGCTCTGGCTACTTCCCAGTTACTCATCTCGTTTTCATAGCAACTGGAAACCTCAATGGAAACACCAACAAGATGATGTGCTCTAAATGTGTTGAAACTTCTTCAGTTAATGAATGTGCCAGAGAGGCCCTTTCAGCCTCTCTTCAGCTTCTATGTCTTCCAGGTTTGGAATCACTGCTGCAGCCAGGCTTCAGCTGACAGTGAGTAATTGACTTGTCCAGGCAGCAGCTGTGTCCTGGAGGAAAGGAAATCCTCCTTTAAAGGAGGATAGTCCCTGTTAGAAAGGCTCACCTGTTGAAATGAGGTCAGAGTGGAAGTAGCAAAAGAGGTTCAGAGTAGAGATAGACTGGACTGAGCTGTGATTTGAAACTGCTTTCCTACTTTTAAAACGTTGTATCGGAATGCCAGCCTAGATCTATACCAGTTTGTACTCTGCTTTGCTCTCACTGAGCCTTTTCACAGAATCACAGAATAGTAAGGGTTAGAAGGGACCTCTGTGGGTCATCTAGTCCAACCCTCCTGACGAAGCAGGGTCACCTACAGCAGGCTGCACAGGACCTTGTCCAGGAGGGTCTTGAATATCTCCAGAGAAGGAGACTCCGCAACCTCCCTGGGCAGCCTGTTCCACGGCTCCGTCACCCTCAGAGGGAAGAAGTTCTTCCTCATGTTCAGACGGAACTTCCTATGCTTCAGTTTGTGTGTGTTGCCCCTTGTCCTGTCACTGGGCACCACTGAAAAGTCTGGCCCCATCCTCCTGACACCCACCCTTCAGATATTTATAGGCATTTATAAGGTCCCCTCGCAGCCTTCTCT
>Ga0065711_1009455_pt1 | contig 16325 bp, 9 predicted proteins | sample Hoacrofraction12_FD_59098 | JGI IMG/M metagenome (GOLD analysis project Ga0065711, IMG submission 59098) | Hoatzin crop microbial communities from Cojedes, Venezuela - Epithelial fraction 12 v2 (version 2) | ecosystem: Host-associated > Birds > Digestive system > Esophagus > Crop | place...
CACTGTTGTAAAACCCCAGGTGCAGGTGACCCTGCTTCGGCAGGGGGGTTGGACTAGATGACCCACAGAGGTCCCTTCCAACCCCTACTATTCTGTGATTCTGTGATTCTGTGCTGTGTCCAGGGCTGACAGATATCCTGCTATCATCCCTCTCCCTCGGCTCAGTGTACTGCCTGTCCTTCCACTGTGACCATCAATACATTGCTCTAACGCCAGGTGTGGCGGGTATTTAAGGGCCGTTTCCTCCTTGTCTGCCTCTTCAGGGTGCGCTCAGAGAGTGTTATTTGTGATGTCCAGGTTCAGCTGGGGTTACTAGCAGTGGTATTGACATACAGCCGTGATGAATGACAGATGTGAATTTATCATGTGCGTAGAGTTTAGCAGACAGAGTGTGCATCTCTGCCAGTCTTCTGCAGAGATTATTGTTGTTAGGTGGAAGGGATGTTAGACCCCATAAATAGGTACTTTGCCAGAGCTCCAAACTTCTCTTCCTCCTGCCCCCAGTTTAGCAAGTCACACTTAGCGCCAGCCTTCTTTTTCCTGACTTTACTCATAAACTTTTACTGGTTATATTTATGTTGTAGCCATGATGTTTTTCACAGTGCAATAGTTTTTAAAGTGTCAAGGTACTAAGTCACTACTTCTATTTCTTACACTAAAATAGGCAGTCCTCTCCCTGGCCCATCACCACTATGCTGTCTAGTGCCAGCAAAAATAATTTATGCAGCTGTTTGAGGACCTCATCTGGCAGAAAACTGGTTTTGCTCTTTTTTTGCCCCAGTTTTCTGCCATACTGAACCCATCATACAGTCAAAGAAAGACCCGGTTTGGCTCATAAGAAGGAAGACTAAGGACAGTGCTTATACTTGCTTGAGTAGCTTATGGAACTACAGTACAGTGGTGGTATCTGGCTGTGTACTAGCAAGAATTAAGAGGTGTTGTTGTTGATACTGGTTTTTTACCTCTCTCACAGCGGGTGTTTAGAGTTGCTTTTCTTGGTTATTATTCTGAAACTTTATGGTATCCTTTATTCAAGGCTTTGCTCAAACTCCTTGTTCTCTTTCTGAGCCAAAGGAATTAAGAAGCTTCCTTGGATGAAAAAGCAATTGATATCAAGGACTAAAAAAAAGACAGATACAAGTGACAAAGCTAATAGTATTGAGGTTTTTCTTGTAAGAAACAACCTTGATGGTCACTTACTGTTTCATCTAGGCTTATGAGGGGTGACAAATTATAAAGCTTACTCCATGTTTAACTAGTCCTTGCCATGGTCTGGATGTGTCTTTGGAGCCTGTGCTTCCATGGAACAACTTGAGATGCACACTGCTGGATGTGTGGTACGTGTTGGTACCCAGGCAGCCCTGCATGACTGGCTGTAGGAAACTAGGTGCTGCAGGACCAGAGCCTGGGGAGGCTGCAGGGAGATGGTGTCCCAGTGGTGACTGCATCACCCAGCCTTACTGGTGTGGTGTGGCACAAGTAGCGGCAGCAGATGAGCTGACAGTACAGCTTTTAATTGTTTCTTTATGATGGAATGCGGAAGCTGTGATTTGTCAGAGTGGTCCTTTTCTCATCCTGTATTACAGACAGAGTGTCGAAATTATGTGCGTGTCTTGCAGCAGCTGAACAATACTTCTCTCTACGTGTGTGGAACTAACGCGTTTCAGCCAACATGCGATTACTTGGTAAGCATGTACATACATTTTGACCCAATAGCAACTGTAACTTAAAAGCAGCTCATTTAAACAATGAATTCATCCCCATTCCTGAAGACTGTTGCAATTTCAGTGGTGTTTGTTGGAGCATTTGTTGCACTGTCCCACAGTAATTACAGAGTATGGAAATAAAGCGTACTGTTCCTTTCTCAAACTGATTACTGAATTACTGATTTGTCTTGTTTAACTGCAGATTTACTTTTTCTTAGGTTTCATAATTATTTGAGTGTTGTGTGTTAACATAAAAACGGTTTCTAGAACTGAAATTACATTCTTTGCGACTTCGATTCATTACCAAATCTCCCTGAAATTTCTGGTTTCTGTCTCTTCTTGTGTTATCTCTGCTACTGGCTATGCCACAGCTTAATAGAGCTGAATGCTTCAGAGTGAAGTCTTGGCACGAAATCAAAACTCTCTTTTCTCACTGCTGACTCTTGTATCGTTTTCTTTACTGTGGCTCTTAACAATTCTGACATTGAGAAATCTTGTAATTATTTGTTCTTTTTTGTCTTCCCTGCCTGCAAGTCTGCCTGCCATCACCTCTGGAACATTGCCAGAAGTCATTGCCCTTAGCCTCCCTCCAGTGTCTTCATTACACATTATAACTGATCAGTTCCCCAGTACTGTGGTTACAGTTCTCCATCGTCTTCCTGATCCTTATTCCCTCGGTTTTTAAGGGATTTATAAAGTAGCAGTTAGAGTACTCTGTTGCTTTTTAAAATTCGGTTGGATTATGCCCTATCTCACAAATTTAACATAATTGCTAAATCCACTTCAGAAAGCCTTCTTGATTTCTAAATATCTCAGTTTTTCTGCAGGTTAATACAATAATTGTCAGCTCTTCCCGTATACCAATTAACTTCTCTGCCTTTCCTACTGTCTGACCTTTTTTGGGGTGCTTTTTCTTGAGGTCTGTTGGAATTTAACTTTTGATCTTCTGTTCTTTTCTGCTCTCACCCTCACAAATCATAGGATCACATTTCCTCTCTATCTACTGGACCCTATAAGATTTTCTAAAGACACATATGCCATTTATAGTCTTACAAAAAATGCCTGTGATGCTGGAAGTTGATGATACAGTCTGTTATTTAGTGTTGATTTTTCATTCAGATTTGTATGGGTCAAATGACTGCACTAACAGTTGTTTTGAGGTTTTCAACTTAATTTTTTGCAGAATTTATTTTCATTTGAACTTGGAGGTAAAAATGAAGATGGTAAGGGCAGATGTCCATTTGATCCTGCTCAAAGCTACACATCTGTCATGGTTGGTAAGTTCAGGCTTTGCATACCTCATTATTGCGTATAAAAATGTTAGATCTTTCCACTGTCATTCTCCAGTCTCTTAATATCAAAGTGGTAGATTTCATCTGTATTTTTACATCTCTACTGTATATCTAGATAGACATTAAAATACTTACGTAGTCAACCTTAGCCTGTTTCTTAAAAGGAGAACTTAAAACTCCAGATTTTTTTTTGAAAGCAACTTTTGAAACACTGATTTTTAAACTATATTTTCAGGTGTTTAACGTATTTAATCCAGGTAGTCTAAGTGTACTTTGACTGCCTCTACAATATCAATTACTGTCACTTCAGTAAATTTAACAAGTAGATTTTTTTAGCTGTCCTGAAGACATATCCATGAGACAGAATAGGGAAGTGAGATACTTGTTTCGAGTATAGTACTGCAGGGCTAGACACCACTGAATCTCCATTTGGTGAAACCAGAGTTCATGGCTGCACTCTGATGTCACAAAATCATAAAAGAGAAGCTCAAAGTAACATGAAACAGGAAATGAGAAAGAAAAGAACACCTCCCCGCATTGTTGCCTAAATTCTTAAAAGTTGGGTTTGAATAATAGTGGCATAGAAAGAGTGTGAAATAATTACTTCCAAAACTTTTGTGTCATTTCTTAAATAAATTTGCACATTTGTACGTAAACTGTAGGTTTACATGTTAAGTGTTGAAGTACCACAAAAAAAATGCTGACTTTTGCCAGTTGCTTGTGTTAGAGCAATAACGAACCCAAGTGTGGAAGTGCTAGCCTTGAGAATGGTCAGCAGAAATGTAAACATAGAGAACATGTCTGGGGCAATTTAGAGGAAATCCCTGTTTATCTTTTCTTGTGGGAAGTTTAAGGTCACATAGTCTCACGAAATATTTGTGTACCCTTTTTTGGTATCCAGTGCATAAGAAAGTCTAAAATATTTGGTTTTGTGTTAAAGATGAGGAGCTTTATTCTGGGACCTCTTACAATTTCTTGGGAAGTGAACCAATTATTTCACGGCACTCTCATCAGAGCCCTCTGAGAACAGAGTATGCAATACCTTGGCTTAATGGTAAGTGGGCATGAGAACTGGCCTAACCAAATTGTTTATCCTTCTTAAACGTCACACTTGCAGACAAAGAGTTTAAGAGTCTTATGTGGAATAAGGGGCAATTGTCTAATATCTCAAAGAGAATGGGTTTTATTATACTGACATATGTGTGCCATCAAGAGATTTTTATTTTGCAGTTTCAGGATTTTTATCAGCATTGACAAAGAAAACCACTTCAAGACATACAGACTTCAACTTGATGTTGAAGGGCTGCAGTTTATTTTATATCTTACCTGCTCATTCTTGCAATAATGCTGCATAGTTACGATACAGTAAGGAAGAGAATGGTTTTGGTCTCTTAACGGGTTTTCAAATTGAGCTGATCATAGTTTCTGATGATTTCAGTTTCTGAATTTCAAAATTCACCAAGTTTTGTGAATGCTCAGAGGTTTGTGGCTTTCTACCAAAAAGGACCAAAATCATGAAGTTAGCATATTTAAAGAGATGCATTATGTCCAGAAAGTACAGGATACTGTGTTTTCTAATGCATGTTGTAATCATACTGTCATTTTTGGCGTTTCAGCTAACAGCTGAGATAGACATAGGCAAGGGAGGGTACCTTTCCGGATCCAGTGGAAAACCACGCTTGAATGTGGACTAAGGACCATTGAAGTAGCAAGATATCAGGCCACAGAGATCTCGTGGGTGTCTTGGTGCTTTCACACAGGGTTTGGAGTTTTGTTTTTTTCTCTATTTCTATTTTTTTAGAAATGCTATTCATATTATGAACTGCAAACTGTGTAGGCAGGTCAGTGACTGGAGAGCAGGTAAATGCAGTGTGAGGTTTGGGCGAAAGAGGACTCGTCGAAGGTGTTTTGAGCGGATCAAGTTTCTAGTCGCATATATAACATAAAATTTTTCTCTTTGCATCTGTAGAGCCCAATTTTGTTTTCGCTGATGTGATTAGAGCAGATCAAAACAGCACAGATGGAGAAGACGACAAGATATATTTCTTTTTCACTGAGGTGTCTGTGGAGTACGAATTTGTTGGAAAACTGATGATTCCAAGAATAGCTAGAGTGTGCAAGGTTGGACATAGTTCAATTTACTTTTAGTAATTCAACTAGAATTTTGTGTGTGTGTTAAAAAGTGTTTATTATTGTGGACTTATTGCCAATTAAATGGAAGTGTTCTAACTTAGTGAATCGGTAATTTCAATCAGTTCTTCAGAACTGAGAAAGCCTAGTTGTTGCTTTAGGAACAAGTACTTAATTTAATTTTGCACACTGGTGAAATTTCAGCACATCTGAGGGTTCTGTCCACCCTGGGGGGCTGAAACCCAACCACCATAAAAGCTAGCAACAGAGAAATTTCCGTTTTATTTTTTTAAAAAAACTCTAAGTTGTTAAAGTACAGCTCCATGTGAAGAACAGACTTTGGTTGGAGCTGAGCGGATAGGATGTTAGTAAAGTTACTTTGAAGTAGCTGTATACAAACAAAACTGTAGCTGTGTCCACAGCAGAGTAGCTCTTGACTGTGGTGTAGCAGATGGGACTTCTGTGAAGCTGTTGGAGCTGCCAGAGCCTCAGGGAAAACGGTCACCAGCAGCCTGATTCTGTCACACTTGCTGTGTTTGAAACTCAATGTGTTAGGCTGATTCAAGTACATACTCAGGAGTGTTAGTTAAAAATCTTGCTGATGGAAGTGGTTTCTTCCAGTAGAAAATGTTGATCTAAAAAACCTTTTCAATGGAATGTATCAATTTCCTCAGGATTTTTTTTTCCAACAGGAAATTTATCTAGCTGTTTCATTTTGATGAGGTTGAAATGTTTTATTTTGACTTTACTGTTTTATATTTAAACATGGAAGTCAAAACATCAATAACAAGTTAGTGCCCTTGAGATTTCCATTAAACAAACAGCTGGAGGCAGGTTTACATGAGGCTTATTATTATGGCCCTCTGCCCACTGACAGCTTGTTCACGCTTTAGAAGGGGAGTATCACAGAATAGGAGAGCTTTATTGCTGCTGTTTGTTTGAAATAGGAGTCAATGGCAGGTTGCAAATCTATAAGCATTTGTACTTAGTTGTTGTCATAAATTCTGCAGATTTCCTGTAATACTTTGCATAACAGCATTGGGAAATAATGTTCAAATATGCCGGCTTTTTGAAGGGAAGCAACAGATCTACAACTGAAGTATCAAATATTTTTAAACATTCCTAGTCAACATTTCTTTACTTCGTTAAGCCTTGATGCTGCAAATCCTTAATAAAAGTGGTAATTGCTTGCAGGATTAAGCCGTTGCTGCATTTCTTCTAATGGTATTAATGGCAGGCAAGTTTAAGTGCATATTGCAACATTAGAATTTAAATCACAATGTAGATGTCGCAGAATAATTGCAATTTCTCTTAAGGGACAGTATGATACTTCCATGCTTATTTTACTTGTTCTAAAAAGCAGGTTTTTTCTAAGAATACATTGCTCATCTCAATTTTCCAAGTGTTGCTGAAGTATGGTTCTGTATAAGTCTCGTCTCTTTTCTTACCTCTAGGTGTTGATAGAAATGATTCTGCATTATTTTTGTAGAATCAACTGATTTTCCTGTGGCTTCCTTACTTTTGTATTTGTGAAGGTGTTAACGTTTATTGATGTTGCTATAGATGAAACGTTAGAAAATAAAAGGGCTTAGTAATTTCATGTTGTATAACAATGGTTCTGAAATGCAAATATGCCTCTAATTCTGCTCACAAAACACCTTTTTATTTTTTTAATATCTAAAGAGGGACCAAGGAGGATTAAGGACCTTGCAGAAAAAATGGACTTCCTTTCTCAAGGCCAGACTGATTTGTACCATCCCTGATAAGAACTTAATTTTCAATATTATCAATGATGTTTTTATTCTGAAGTCTCCAACTTTGAAGGAACCAGTGATATATGGAGTCTTCACCCCACAACTGTAAGTGTGGTATAGCCTTTTCCTGGATAAGTACTTCTAATCTCGGTTGGTTACTATGACAAGTTGTAATTATTCCTATCTTTTTCTTTTGATTTCTTCCTGAACTTTTAGGAATAATGTGGGGCTGTCAGCAGTGTGTGCATACAATCTGTCTACTGTAGAAGAGGTTTTCTCGAAAGGAAAATATATGCAGAGTGCTACAGTAGAACAGTCTCATACAAAGTGGGTTCGATACAATGGGGAAATTCCTAATCCTCGACCTGGTGCCGTAAGTTTCTGTAATCTTGGATCTGACGACTAAATCTTTTAATGCTCAGGAGCAAAGAAACTAAAAAATATTGGATAACCTCCTAAAGCTTAATTTTAGTTTTCCCTGGTCTGGATACTTTTTGTTGTGAAGACTTTATACAATAACACTCAAGTGGTTTATTCTGAACTTTGTATCTGGGATTCAAAGTGGGTTTTTATAATTGAGTTATTTGCTGGTTTTGTATATTCATTATTTTGTTACTAATTTTTCATTATTTTGTTACTAATTTTCTAGTGGTGAAATAGATGTCATTGTACACTAGGCAACATCAAATATTTCAGATGTTCAGATGACCAGAAGTACAGCAATCGTCACATTGTCTCAGTAGATTCAGTAGGTTTATCCAATGCAGTGCATTGCTCCGCAAACTAAAACTTTCATAGTGCTGGGTTTCTTTCACACTTCTCTTACTTTCTCATGTTCTCTTCAGTCATCTTGTTGCTACTGCTGAGTGAGGTAGCAGTTAAAAGTAATTAAGAAGCGGTAGAGTCCAGAAAGAATATTTTCCTAAAATGTAATTTGGGCCCAAACGAAAATGTAATCTGAAGCTCAGGGATTCATACGTTGCAGAAGGCAGAGTGCTTGGAGACCTGAGGACCTTCCTCGTTAGAACGAGTGTAATGTAAAGGTGTGCTTACTGGCCAAAATAACACAGAGAAGAATATGCATATAGCTGCTGTTAATTGTCTCTGTTTTGTACAGAAAATGATAAAATTTGATTGTCTTTTTCTTGGTTTGTTTCCTGCCCCCCCCAGTGTATAAACAATGAAGCCAGAGCATCAAACTACATGAGTTCTCTGAATTTACCAGACAAAACGTTGCAGTTTGTTAAAGATCATCCTCTAATGGATGACTCGGTGACTCCAATGGGTGACCGACCTCGACTAGTGAAACGAGATGTGAAGTATACCCAGATTGTGGTAGACAGAGTCAGAGCGCTCAATGGCACCATATATGATGTTATGTTCATCAGTACAGGTGAGTTCTGCAAAATGCTTTTTCTTAATGATGCACCAATTCTTTAGGCTGAAGTATGTTCTAATCTGGAGATTTCCATATTTACAGTGCTTTTACACCAGCTGGTGTCTTAATTAAAAAGTAAGGGGCCGTGGTGAGTAAGAGGAGAATCTTAAGTGCTGTGAAAAAGTATTCATAGAATCATAGAATGGTTTGGAAGGGACTCAAAAGATCATCTCATTCCAATACCCGTGCCATGGGCAGGGGCACCTTCCACTAGACCAGGTTGGGCAAAGCCCCATCCAGCCTGGCCTTAAACAATTCCAGGGATGGGGCATTGCAAGTATTGCAGGAAAAAAACTGCAAAACTGCAGTCAGTGCAGCCAAAACACACACAAGATAATCGCTAAGTGGTCATTCTTTGTCCCAGAATGTTATTTCTTGCTCAGAACTCCTTATGATGATAAGTTTAATGGTTGTCCTTGGCACAGAGTTGTGTGAAGCCTTCAGCTGGAACAGTGTGCAGGTTATTGAGATAACTTAAAGCAATTGTGCAATTTTTTTTCCTGCCCCTTTATTCTAAGGATCTTACTTAAATATATTGCTTTGTTTCAGATCGAGGAGCCCTGCACAAAGCTATCAGTTATGAAAATGGAATGCATATTATTGAAGAAACACAGCTTTTCCCAAACTTTGACCCAGTCCAAACTCTCTTGCTTTCCTCCAAAAAAGTAAGTCCTGTAAGCATCACAGCATTCTTCTCCTTTTGCTCTTCCACAAAACTTTTTAGTACTAGCTTGTAACTTTTTCATGATGAAAGACGACCATCGCTGTGCACAAAGCCAAAGGCTACATCTGTAACTGCTTGCGCTGCAGCGGTATCATGTATTGCCTGCTGCATTTCAGCGTGTGGGGTAGGTGGCAAGCTCCTGAAGGTCTGTTGGTATGGAGAAAGTGGTGGTGAGGGGCACAGGTATGCAGATCATCTTCACTTGGGTTCCATGTGCAGAAGCTGAAAGCTGTAACATGTTTTAAGGTACCAGTTTTCTGATTAGGAGTGATGTAAAAATCCTGACCCCTTGTGGCCGTTGCAAATCCGTCAGGAAAAATCCTCGGGATTGTAGCAGGGGAGTGCTGTCTCTTTCTGAGGAAACAGACCTAAGAAGAGAGAACAATCTTGTATAGCAGACACACTCGTAATTGTGTAACTAACTGGTTTCTGCTGTCAGAAATCTCGCAGGCTCCTACATGCTACATGTATCATGTGAGCAGTTACGTTGATGTGGCTTGGGGTGAGGACTTCTGGTGACGTCCTGTTTGTCCAGTGGTCCTTCTGCACTATTAATCAGTCACTGGGTTTAGTCCTGGAGTGGTTTGTGACAGTGGGAAGATAATCACTGTGTGTACTGTGTACACTAGTTAGGCTTCTGGCCCTAGTTACTCAGACCTGCAGATCCGTCAATGTCTATGAAATTATTATCCTAAGCAGTGGCTTGTAGCAACTCAACTGGCGAAATTTCAGGGTTTCTTAAGGACAGAATGACTCTTTTGAAGTGTCTGGTAGTAATACTAGCAGTCAGTAGCTAACTACTGATCGATAAATGCTCTGCAGCTAAGCATTTAGGAATACTGCCAAGATATCTTAGAGACAGCTTTTATTTTTGTGTGGTATTTAATAACACTTTGCATGCCAACATGGTCAACTCAGTGGAAGAGTGCTTTATGCAATAATTCTTTCAAGCTCATCTTGCACACTTATTTGTGCTTTCATGCTTATAATAGAAGTCTTGAGGACAAAGTATACCTTTGATAGACAAATGAGAATAATTTAAAACTTTTGTGCTCATAGATTTCAGTAAAGATATTTGTATTATTCTTGTATAGTGCATTACACTGGCAACTTACTGTATGTGTGTGTGTATATATGGGAGGGGGGGTGTGTGTACATATATGTATAAATGTTTGCTGGTTTCTTCTGCTTTCTCTGCAAAGAAAGCTTCAAATACCTAGCTTTGACAGGAGGTTTCAGCATTTACCCTGTGATAGAAGATAATGATAGATAACTCTGCTTATAAATATGCTAATACCAATTCTTCTAATTGTGGGTAAATTGTGGGATCGTTCATACACTGGCTTAATTTTTATTCCTTCGTTTCTGGGTAGTGGAAGGGAAGGGAGTGGATAGGCATTACAGCCTGATACCAAAGACACACGATCTCTCGCAGTTTCAGCATTCACTTGGTATCCAACGCTAATGTAGCATGATGTCACTGAATTTATCCCCTCTGAATCCTGCTGCCACATTCTCAGTTCCTCAAGAATACCCTGAAAGGGGGCAATGTGAGACATGGCATAGGGGCTGCATAGGGAACATGCTGTCTTTTCACAAAAAAACTTGTCTAAAAGCTTAGGATTGAAACAAAACACAGCTTCCTGCATGGCACTGTGGAGAGTAACGGCTTGTATCTTGTGCAAGGGAAAATTTCCATGTTGCTAGGATAACTTTCGACACACAAAACTAACACCCAAAACTGAAGCAGTGCTGCCCGGTACATTACCATAAAAGCAGCCGTCCTTTTCGGCGATGAGGAGTTGGAGGTTGTGTCAGGTGCCAGGGTCGTGAAAGCTGTATAGCTGCAGTACCACCCATGCTAGGGAGCAGAAGTAATCCCTGCTTGAAAACAGAAGCTTGCTTCTGCCTCCTTGGACATCGCAGCAGCAGTCACAGTCAGTTGTTACTGAAGTCCTTCATAGAGCTGTTATTGTGATAGGTGTAGTGGCATCCCGTAGTAATGGATTAACTACAAGAGGGTAATAGTTGTTACCCTATTAGTGGGCTTCAGACCTCCCTGGAGTCAGAGTTTTTTCTGAACGCATTATTGCAGTAGTCTCCAGGCCCTTCCCGTATACCTTCACCTTGTTTGGAGGATGGTGAGCAGAGCCAGATGAGCCTGCAGTAGATCCTCATAACTCCTGCTTAACTGAAAGATGTGTCTGGATTTTTTTAAAATGGTCTGCTCAGCTCCCTCCGTGTTCTCTGAACTCCTGGATGTGCCAGCTGGGAACCGTGCAGAGACACTACAGCCCATGCGCGGTGTTGCGCGGTTGGCTTGGATGTCAGCTAGCAGAGCACAGGAGAGATGAGCAGTGCTCGGTGCATTGGGGCAGCTTTCCAGCGGAGTGGGAAACTTTTCCTAGAAAGTCATACGTCTCCAGCACTGCAGACTTTCTTCTGTGGGTGCTCCAGCATAGTACGACACTAACCTAAGTTAAATTTCAGGATGAAAGACTGCTTTTGAGTGTATGTCTCTGAAGTTTGATTCATTTTCAAAGTCCATCCTCCAGTAGTGACAGCAGGTTCTTCTTTGATCCAGTTTTGTCTTTCATCTTCCAGTGTCAGGAGTTGCCTTGAAAGCTATCGGCATGCTGCATATATGAGACGAATCCAACCTGATCTGTGGTTGGTCTTGTAGCTTCCTCTAGAGGCTGCTGTCAGTCAGCGTGCATCGTTCATTAGCTTAATTTTAAGACCTACTTCCTCATGATCATTGCATGAAAGAGACTAACCTGTTCCGAGTTCTTACGGCAAAACCTCCTTGCATCCTTCGTGAAAGAGTGACGGTGAGCCCCAAAACCTAAAAGCAGCCCTAAGATGCCATGCAGGTTGTTTTCTTGAGGCTGTTTCTGATGTCAAGATCAAAAGTCTGCACCAGAACAATGAGGTTTTTGAAGAACACTTCTCTACTAGAAGTCTTCTTCAATATCTGCCCATCACTTTGTGACCATTTTCATCCTGCTGGAGTCAAGCAGTCTCGCTGGAGACACAAGCCCCGAGCACATTTCTACATACTGAGGTCTGTACGGCTGCAGTACAGGAAAAGCCACCCTGTGCTTGGTCTGGCGCATTTGCCATGACAACTGCAGTAGGGTGCTGATAAATCCACTCGGTATTCTGCTCAGGATGAAGCCAACCCACTGCCAAGGTGAGGTGTGCTGTTTGGCTTTGTGTGCATAGCCTCTCAAAGTGACCAGAGGGTCGGTCGCTGGTGGTTTTGGGTTGCAGCACAGCCCCGTTTCTTGAGGCTTTGCATAATAATATATAAATTCGCAGTGTACCTTTAGCCATCTGTTTCCCTGCCTTTGAAACAGAGGAGTGAAATACAGCAGCTGCGCACCTTTGTGAGCAGGATATTCGTGATAAGTGTGGTCTTTTCCTGCTGTGCTCAGAGTGAGATTTGTTTGGGATCCCCAGCAACAGTGGGTCAAACAATCGTTCTGTTTTTATCCCCCTTTCCCTAGGTGTCATGCCAGTGCTGTTTCGTTTGAATACTACCCACTGTTCCTCCTTGAGCAGCAAGTACGCAGCTGCATTTGACTCTTGTAAGGCTGGCGCTGGTGTGAGACCTGACTGGTAGACAAACTGAGGGCAGTAGGGCTGCTTTGGGTTAGCAGGAGCAGGTCCTGCAAACAGCAAGTCTTGCTTGTTCAGGCTTGTGTGTGCCTGCTGCAGCCTTGTTATCAGCACAGGGTTGCCTTGCCTCGTACGAGGACTGTCAGTGCATTTGTATTTGTAGAAAAACTGTGTGATAAAGCCATAGTTAGACATGGTTACTTTTCATTCTCATAAACTGTATCTGGGAAGCCTGCCATATGAGGAAAGGCTGAGGGAACTTGTTCAGCCTTGAGAAAAGAAGGCATGGGGGGGCTTTATCACCATTTTCTGATATTTAAAGGGTGGCTACAAAGATGGAGACTCTCTTCTTTACAAGCAGTCAGATGGAAAAGACGAGAAGTAGTAGGTACAAGTCACTCTTAGGGAGATTCCAAGTAGACAGGAGGAAAATTTTTCACAGTGAGAGCAATCGGCCATTGGAATAATCTACCCAGGGGAGCGATGGATTCCCCAACATTGAACACTTTTACGGTCTGGCTGGACGAGGGTGCTTGGGCCATCTTGTCTAGAATGTGCTTTTGCCAAGAAAGGTTGGACCAGCTGATCGTTGAGGAGCCTTCCAACCTGGTATTCTGTGATTCTGTTTCAGATTTTTGGTCTTTTGCCTTTTTGCACTTCTAGCATCACTGACTAGTTTCAAGATAAGTTTCCTTTTATTCCTAGAAATAGAAGCTTATCAAAATGCTTATTCCCCTCATGCTCCAGTTTTTACAAACATGGTTGTATGTATGCAACTCTTTACTCTTAATAATTTTTAAATTGTTTCATGAATTGGATTGTTTGGCTTTAAGAAAGTGATTGGCTGTGGTTTTTTTGTTGTGCTTGTTTTTTTAGGGGAGAAGATACCTCTATGCTGGTTCAAACTCTGGTGTGGTTCAGTCTCCATTAGCGTTCTGTGACAAGTACACCACTTGTGTTGACTGTGTTTTAGCAAGGGACCCTTACTGTGCTTGGAAACCCCTTGAAGCTTCCTGCATTGATATTTTTAAAGAAACTGAAACTGGAAGGTAATAGTAGTCTTTGATTACCTTACAGTCACAATCAGTATAGCATCAGTCTTGCCCCTTAGTGATAACTAGCAATTTTTAACTGAATGTTTTCAAATGCAGACTTCTTCCTATCCATTTCTGTCTGCTTGTGTTACTCGGATAAGATGAATCTTGCTTGGTATGAAAGGATGGGCAGGGTGTAGGAAACAAGATTTGAAGATGTAATGCTTGGACTTCCTTTTACAGGAACTGGATTCAGAACATAGGTGGAGATGCGTCCTCTTGTTCTGGTGAGTGAGTGGTTGGAGAGGTATTTCACATGGCTAGGTGGAGTAGTGAAAGAGTTGTGTTTAGTTCGGCTTGTTTTTTGTGACTATCTGGACATTTGTTTATATTTTAATAGGTATGAGATTCTGCTTTCAAATATTTGAGCATCTGTACAGCCTGCATGTTGTCTTACAATGTCTGTATTTGTATACATTTCAGTGTGCAGTGCACAAACCTCTGAAATGAACGGGGCACCTCAAGAGTGACTTCTGAATGAAAGCAGTGTTTACCATAAGTACTTCTAGTGCAGAGGCCTCGGTCTCTGTGTTACAGCATTTGACATTCTACTGTGAGCCTTGATAAGTGCTTGGTTATTGCTGCTGGATCAGATTAAATGATCCTGAAAAAAGCTGGTTTTATGGTGGGAGGGGAGGGGGACTCAGAACGTCTACAGAGCAGCTGAAGTACCCTCCATAGTGCTTTAAGGCAAGTAAACACAGGCCCCATCTTCACAGTGCATGCTGCTGCCACCCCATCAAGGAGATCTTAAAGAAGAGTAGTGTTATGGCAGACTTGTACTGCAGTAAACAAAGCTCTGAAGAGTTTGATTTACTCCATTTTATTTCTAATCCAAGCAAAGCGTGGATCACCATGAGAGTTTGCTTGCTAGCTTTTTCATTAGTTCATGGTGTTGCATTATGGGTGTGCTAAAAGTGCTGATATTTTTTCAGAAGGTAGTTTGAGCTGAGTAGCAGCGCTTTGTTCAGTCTCTTCCTGGATATTCTGTAGTTGCTGGTTCACTTAAAATGCACTAATGACATATAAAGTGATACCAAGTTCAGCATCTTGTCTCAAAACAGTGACTGGCCTCAGATGCATACTCAGTTGTGGATCAACAAGGTCTCTTCTTTATCTAGAAGTGGGGGCTGTCGTAGAGTTTGAGGTGTCCTGTCTCTTAGTCTGTCTTGATGTCTCGCACGCAGCTGTAGCTTGGTATTTCGCTGAGGTTCTTGCATGCTGTCATCTTGGTCTTGTGAGTTAGCCTGAATGCCGTAATCTTTACGTTTCTGTTAAGACTATAGCAGTCTCGTGAAACTGTACGGATTAGAGCGAACGGGAATCATTGCTGACACTCTGCAAATTTATTTTGATGTTCCAGATAAAGTAAGAGAGAATTCCCTACAGCATACATTCAAGCATGGGAGCACAGCAGAACTCAAGTGTTCTCAAAAGTCCAATCTGGCCCAGGTAGTTTGGAAGTTCAAAGACGATGTGTTGAGAGTGGAGAGCCCCAAGTACCGTCTGCTGGAAAAGGCCCTGCTCATCTTCAATTTATCAGAAGGAGACAGCGGTGTTTACCAGTGCTTGTCAGAAGAAAAAGTGAAGAATAAGAAATTTTCTCAAGTGCTGGCTAAGCATGTTTTGGAACTGAAGAAGATCCAGCATACCACAGTGGGCCCCACCACGGCAGCTGCACCAACAGAAGGTAATAGCGATGCGCCAAAAGCGTCAGCCATGTCAACCGCGGGGTCTACTGCTCGCTCCCCGACCACTCAGATGGTACCAGTAACGACAGCAAGGATAGTAACAAAGCCCCTCGGCCCCGTGCTGACAAGCGCAGCATCCAACACGGAGCTCTTCAATTCAGTTCCGGACGCGGTCCCAGAGAAGACGATGTTCCTCAAGTCAAACGATAACTTCCTGTTGATGTTCCTCTTCCTCTTCTTTTTTATTCTATTCTTGTGCCTGCTCTCCTACAACTGCTACAAAGGGTACTTGCCAGGGCAGTGCTTGAAATTTCGCTCAGTTTTGCTGCTTGGTAAGAAGAAAACGAAGTCAGATTTTTCTGATTGCGAGCAAAGCGTGAAGGAGACGCTGGTGGAGCAAGGCAGCGTCAGCCACCAGAGCGGGGAGCCACCAAAGCCGGCGCACGACACCGGCTACGAGACTGAGCCCGACTGTGGGAATGGCCAGCTGCAGCCTGGGGATCCGCAGGCGTCCCGGGAGGGCAGGGACAAGCCCTTCGATGTCAAGTGTGAGCTCAAGTATGCTGACTCGGATGCGGAGGGGGACTGAAGGACCCGGTCGTCTGTGTCGGTGGTGGAAATCAGCTGTGGTCCTGTGGCTGGGTGCCTGAGCACGGAGAGCCTGGGTGTGACAGCTGAGCTATAGCGGGGTTGACGTGCTTAAGCTGTACAGAAAGCCAATTTGCATTCAGATCTCGCCAGATTAGAGAAGCGGTGTTCTTGTCTGCAGACCATAGCATCCTGTGTTGTACTGTCTTTTTCTTCTTCTTCCTCTTCTTTTTTTTTTTTTTTTTAAACGGCCAGTTTCAGATCACCATTTGTTTTTTTCCAGTTTT
>Ga0065711_1041214_pt1 | contig 16323 bp, 11 predicted proteins | sample Hoacrofraction12_FD_59098 | JGI IMG/M metagenome (GOLD analysis project Ga0065711, IMG submission 59098) | Hoatzin crop microbial communities from Cojedes, Venezuela - Epithelial fraction 12 v2 (version 2) | ecosystem: Host-associated > Birds > Digestive system > Esophagus > Crop | place...
CACTTTACCTGCTTGGAATTTATCCTATGATTTTATTGGACAAGTCTTCAGTTTCCTGAAGTCATGCAGTTATTTAGCCTGCCCTTGTCCTCAGTTTCCTGAATAACTTGATGTCATCACTAAACTTTGAGCTTGCTGTTTGTCGTTTTTCCAGCTCACCGTTGAAGAGCAGACAGCTCCTGCAGAACTTCAGCAGTGCTTTCCTTCCTTTTCTGGGAAGCGGCCATTTGCTCCTACTGTCTGTTCCCTATCTTCCAGCCAATTATTTCTCCACATCAGGACTTCCCTTCTTGTGTGGCTGCATGGCTTCCGTAGGTGGTGAATTTTGCCAAAAGCCTTTTGGAAATCCAGGTAAACCAGATTTCCCTCATTCAGAGGGCACTGAGCCTGTGAAGGACCTTCAGCAAATTTCTAGGGCAGAGCTTTATTTTACAGAACCCGTGCTGCTTCTCCCCAGTAGATCATCTTTCTCCAGGCGTCCACTAATTGTATTCTTTATGATAATGTTTACTAATTAATATTTAAAGCCTTTAGTTGCCTAGATCCCTCGACTGGTGTCATATGTGACATACATACCATGCACCTGTCTTTAATCCTGTTTCTGCTTGTAGCTTCTTGTGTGCTTTTGTGGACCTGCTCACGCATCTCTTTACCAAACTCTGATATCTTATAGTTCCTGTTTAAGTGTAGAATAACTTTCCAATTAATAATTGGCAAACTGTTTTCTTCTTTGATACATAAGCTCCCAGCCTTTCAGCATCCAAAAGGTCTCTACTGTGGTGCATTGTTGAAACTACATCCCGAACTGTGTATTCCTGGATTTATCTGTAATAAATCATAAACTAAGGAGCAGGAACATGTTAAGTGTTGTCCTATGTTATGCAAAATGTAATTAGGACTGTGACGTACCTTTCAAAGTATTTTACACCCAAGTTTGTGTATCAGTTAAAGCGGCAGGCACTAGCAGTCCAACTGTTCGACTCTTGTCCCCCGCCACACGCTTCAAAAACACAGCATTCGGTTTAATATTCCAGGTTCTGGGCTTCAGTGGGTTGTTGCCATGGGGGTTGTTGCAGCTAACTAACTAACTAACTAACTAACTCACTGTAGTTAAAGGAAACGCAGGGAAAGTCAGAGGCGGTGTTGCCCGTTTAGCTGAGGGAACATCAACCCAGAAACACTGTGTTTCACAGGCTGCCTGCTGCTGTTCCTGTCAGCTGCCAGCCTGGCTTCTTGCCTTTCTGGTTTTTAACTTCTTGAAGTAAGTATAGGATAGCAAAACAAAGGTATTATATCCAGCACGAATGTGTTATATCCGGCAAAGAAGTACATCTTGTCGCAAATCATATTTTACAAAAAAACCTTTAGTCACTAAGGTCTTGTTTGGTACTGTATGAGGATTGTGTGTTGTATTTTCTTATTGTCTCTTTATTTTGACTTCTCATGTGTTCATAAATTTGTGTTTTCCTTTTTTTTAGTTTTATCTAAAAGGGAAGCAAAATTTATGGGAAAACTTAGTTTAAAAAAACCCCTAACACCTTATCAGCAGGCTGATGCTGCTTAGAATGCTTGCACTGCCTCTGCTGGCTTTTTAAGTTACACTTCTCTGTAAAATAGAGCACTGGCAGAGAGCAAGGAGACTTGCGTTCTCCTTCCGTGCTCCCACCGTCCTGCTGCGTGAGAGCGGGAGGATTGCTTCTATCTTCCTGATGCACTCCTCACTCCCTGTGTCTTCCCGACCAGCTCTCCATCTTCTCTGTCTGACTGAAGCCTTTACCGACAGGGGTGACCTCGTATGTGTTTGTGCAGTGCCAAGCCAAAGCAGGGTGTAATCTCAAACAGAATTCCCAGGTACTTTCCCAATAAAATAATGAAAAAAAACCATGAGAACTTGTAATTTACAAAGCAAAACTGTGGTTGATTAATAAAACAAATCTTAAGAAAGGTCTGTGCTTGCAAAAGCTTGTAAGAGACCTTAAAATGAAATACTTGGTTGCCTGAGGTTATGAGACTGCTTAGCATACACACAATTATGCTGGATTGTGGTAGACAATATTAGTTACTAGGACAAAATTAAAACTTGGTGCTTTTAACACTGGGTCTGCAAAAATGTATATTTAGAGGAAAAATACATTAATGAGCACAGCATGCTGAGCAAGATTCAAGTTTCCCAATTCAGACTTTGCAAAATGCTTGTATGTTACACTGAAATGTTTATCTGTGGGGAAGCTGCAATTCCTGGGACCTATTGGCCTTGTAAGCTAAAACTACCAGGTAGTACAAGATGAAAAAATGTAACAAAAGAACAAGACAAAATTATATGAACATTGATGCTGCTTCTTATCCTGAAATATTAATATTTGTGGGGTTTTTTTTCCCTTTCTGATAGATTATGTTTTTTCTTAACACCTGTGAACTCAAAGCTTTAATAGTAGAACCCAACAGAATCGAGCTTATTGTTCTTTTTCAGTCTTTCTGTAATACAGATCATGATCAGGATGCTCTGATACCCCTACATCAGATATTCCTATTTGTGTGGTTAATGTTTGTGAGAACAGTGGTAAACGTCCCATTCTCAAATGCAGCGTTGTTCTTGTCTGAGTCCCGGTTTTGGAGAATTGAGCTAGCATAACAATATAAATTTCTACGTTTTGAGTTGTTGGTGTGGCATGAGATGGATTGTAAAGACAGATCAGCTTGAAATTAAAAAGGACGATATCTCTGATGTCACTGTTTTGGACCTGAGACAAAGGAATTTGCAGAAGAAAATGTATGTTGACAGGCTCAGCAGCTTTGGTCAAAGCTGGTTAAGAAACCACTTAAAAGAAGCAGTTTTAGGCCAGAAATCATATTGTACAGCAATCTCATAAAATATTTATACAATAATTTATAGATGTTCAGCAGCAAACTGTATTGCTGTTCTTGTCTGTTTAATCACACCGTGTGGAAGATCAGTAAGCATAATTGATTTCCATTGGTATAATTTTGGACCTACTTATTGTAACCTCTTAGATAGCATTATCGGTTTGAATATATGTGGTAGAGAGTCCAGAATGACTTTACAGGCTTAGCTCCGCTCTGGTCAGCGCCGCCTGAGAGCAGGCTGAGCAGGCCAGCAACCTTTTTGAATCTGGCAATTGTCTAGAGTTTATGAAACAGGTAAGTCCATACGGGAGATGTCGTTGGCAAGGAAGAATCAAAATCACTGGGAATCGGGAAACTTGTATGTTAGTCTTTTGGCTTTTTTTGTAGGGAGGGTGATCTAAGCGAAAACATCAGTGTTGTTGTAAAACTATACAGTGCCTTACATATTGTGGAGAGGAAAGTAGTTAGATGCATTTGATTATTACATTGACTTCTCTGTGTTTATGAACTGACTTTTTAGATGCAGGCTGTGTACGTGATCTGCTCTATCAAGAGTGGATGTCTGATGCCGTGCTCTCTTTTAAAACTGTAGTGCAAGAGCTCAGGATTCTCGAAGTGGGACCAAGCGCGGGACACACAGAATCTGGAGCGGTTGAGAACAGAGAGGAGCTGTGTTTGCTGTGTCAGCGGCCAGAACTGCACCCCCAGCTGCTGCCAGGGCAAGAGCTGCGGATCGTGGTCCGTACAGCCGTGGCTGCGTGAGGGCAGCGGCCGCACCAGCTGCTCTGGCGCGGGATGGGCGCAAACGGGTAACTGCACCTGGGGCTGCAAGGTAGAAATTCCTGGCGGTGATCTGGGGAGAGGACAGCTGGGTGTAGGGTTGGGTTTAGTAAACCGATAAACTCCCAGCGAGGAGAAGGCTAAGGTAATGCCTTGCTAGAGAAAACTGGATTGTGGCATTGTAGCTGGAAGACTGACTGTGGTAACACGGGTGGGGAAATTTTCTCTCAGAAAGGGCATATAAAAAAAAAGTTAAGGAAACGTCCTCCAGAATACATAACTGGTACAGTCCCCTCTATATGGAATTTCCCAAAGTGCATGCAAGATCATTCCTTGTAATTGAGAAAAGAGATCTTGAAGATGGGATTTCAAAATAAAATTACTTTTTGGCATCTTCCATTTTTTAATTCTGACACAGTCAAATGAGAGAATGTTTGTGGTCTTATTGTTGGCCATTTGGTAAATATCAGGAGTGGGATTCAGGTCTGCCAAGGAGATGTGTACGTGTGACTAGCAGCAAAGGAAAAATAAACTCTTATGGGAGAGAAAGGAAGCGATCAGAAAAGTTAGAGAATTGCTGTTTTAAAGTACAGAAGATAGGAATTCTTACAAAAATAAGATGGGTGGGAAGGTGGTAAAAAGAGGATTTTTTTTTTTTTTTTAAAGGGACCTTGCTCATATAAATCACCCAAGTTAATGATTGTGTTGCCAGGGATGGGCTGGAGATCCTTTTGAATGTGTTCATTAGTGGCATGATTGTCAGAACAGTGTCTTGATGTGGATGAAGCAAAACTAGGTAGGATAATCATAAAGGAGGGACTGGGTGCTCTTATGGCTAGGAGTAAGAGAAATGAGATGTAACAACACAAAATGAAAAATCTTATACTTGGGAACTAATCTCAAAAATTAGTTGAAGTCTTGGCAGTTGATTAAATTTGGCCCTTTGTCCGCTCCTTTATCAGCCTGCAATTCCCACGCCGAATTAAAGGGATGTCACTATGAACGGGACTGGTGAGACTGTGAGACACAGGTAAAGCCCTTTCAACAGATGAGAGTATCAGGACTGTTATTATAGCGCAACACTAAGGTGTTTAGAATCCTGTACCATTCCCACCTCCTTTGTTTTTAAAGAACTTAAACTGTAAGAAATGCTGAAAGATGCTATGAGGCTGATAAGGGAGAATGGAAAACTTGCTTTAGAGGAAATTTTATTTAAAGAAAAAGTTCTAGCTTGAGTAGGCTTGCAAAATGAAGGCTAGAAGATGGTGCAACTACTCCTTATAAAATGTATGGGGAGGGAGGAGTCGGTAAAAATATATATGTGGAGGAAAAATTATTAAAATCAAAAGATTGTGCTGGAACATGAACAAATAATTTGGTCATGAATCATCTTTAGACAAGAACTCTTGGGAAAATGTCTACAGAGTTCAGGAACAGCCTCCTGAACAGGGTAACGTGGGTAAGTAAAGCGGAATTAAACAAACCCAACCCCCATCCCCCCAAAGGAGTGACTGTTCAGTTAGAAACGTGCGACTTTGGCCTGTGAAGTTTCACTCCTTGCTCTGTTGGTGCCCCCTTTCTCCAGCCCCTCTGATGCTTGATGCATTTCTCACTTTCTGGCTGCCCAAAGCCAGAGCAGGATGGGAGTGTTGCCGTGTCTGAGAAGCAGCTGCGGCTTGTCCTAACCACACATCTGGTGGACAGCAAGAATGATGGGAGGCCTCCACCTGCCTTCTCCTGCCCCAGGCTGCTGTCTTCTCACAAAGACCAGGGAAAAATCACACTAGAGACTGCGCCGCTGTCGTATAGTTCACTTCTTTGGATTGCTGCTGCCCTCTTCTGCTTGCTTCCCACCACTGCTGCAGCCTGCGAGCTTTTTGACGTGTTGCACCGAAGGCCTTGGGTCTGCTGTGATGTGTCGTGGGAGATGTTCTCAGTGGATTCCTTCAAGATTAAGCTTTATTGGATGTTTGCTTGTGATGTGAGTTAGTAACATTAGTAACTCCGTAGTTCGAACAAAACAGGGGTAGATGGAGAATCCCACGAGCCAACCGCAAATGCCCATCCCCACAATCTCACCCGCCTCGCGTCTCTCACCGCAGGCAGCTGCATCCCGCACCTGACGGAGAGAAATGCCGCAGGTGGCCAGGGCTGAGCACGGTGCAGGGCTGGTTACGCTCAGGACAGTGCTGCTCTACTTGGTCGGTGCTCTTCTGTGTTCACTCCGCAGAGCCGTGAATGATCAGGAGCGCTTGTGCCGTGAGAAGCCGTCCGTTGGCATGGAGGAAGCTGCCACCGTCCCACCCGAGTTGCTGTAGGTGGGACGTAAGCCAGCACGGCTCGCGGTGCTGCAGCACGTCGGCGTGCGGAGTTTGTGCCTGTTGTAGCCGAACGCCGCGGAAACGCGGGGCTTGAAACCTCGGTTTCTGACGCAACGCTTTCTGGGTGAAGCAGTTTCCTGTGCACAGCTTGTGTAATTGAGTTTATTAAGAATTCTGGCACCCTGGCAAACGGACGCGTGTGTATTATGAGGCACAGGGAAAGTGTGAGATGGCAGCCGGGGGCCAGCTTTGAGGTGTGTGAAGGAGATGACACAGCTGCATTCCTGTTGTGGCTGCCACTCGGTCCCTAGGCTGGACTGCGTGGTTTCTCCCAGCGCGGGCTCTCGCAGCATGTCCAGCTGGGGCTGTCCTGGGGTTTTTCTCACTGTGGCTGCATTTGGCCAGGCACAGCCAGGGGGTGGGGACCCACCGTGCCCCACAAGGGTTTTCGTCAGGCTTGGTGTAACTGCCTGGGGATGGCTGATCTCCTGGGGCTGAGCGAGCAGCAGGAGCGGGGCAGCAGGAATTTACAAGGGCAAGTGCAGGGTCCTGCCCCTGGGGAGGAACAACCCCATGCACCAGTATAGGCTGGGGCAGACCTGCTGGAGAGCAGCTCTGTGGAGAGGGACCTGGGAGTGCTGGTGGATAATGTTAACCACGAGCCAGCAGTGTGCCCTGATTCCAAGAAGGCCAATGGCATCCTGGGATGCATTAGGAGGAATGTGGCCAGCAGGTCGAGGGAGGTTCTCCTCCCCCTCTACTCAGCCCTAGTGAGTCCACATCTGGAGTACTGTGTCCAGTTCTGGGATCCCCAGTTCAAGAAAGATGAGGAGCTACTGGAGAGAGTCCAGCGGAGGGCTACGAGGATGGTGAGGGGACTGGAGCATCTCTCATATGAGGTAAGGCTGAGGGAGCTGGGCTTGTTTAGCCTGGAGAAGGCTGCGAGGGGATCTTCTAAATGCCTATAAATATCTCAAGGGTGGGTGTCAGGAGGATGGGGCCAAACTCTTTTCAGTGGTGCCCAGCAACAGGACAAGGGGCAATGGGCACAAACTGAAGCAGAGGAAGTTCCATCTCAACATGAGGAAGAACTTCTTCCCTGAGGGTGATGGAGCACTGGAACAGGCTGCCCAGAGGGGCTGTGGATTCTCCTTCTCTGGAGATATTCAAGACCCACCTGGACGTCGTCCTGTGCAGCCTGCTGTAGGTGACCCTGCTTTGGCAGGGGGGTTGGCCTAGATGACCCACAGAGGTCCCTTCGAGCCCTGACGGTTCTGTGATTCTGTGAATTGCTGCTCTTCATTCTCTCTGAAAACACATGGTAGTTTCATGTCCTGAAGCCCACAACACCTACAGTAAAATTTCCCTTCTCTCTAGAGGGACTGGACAAGGCATGGTGTTTCTCCTAGAAGCCTTTAACTTCTCATGCTCAGTTCTTTGTCATTTCTGACACACGCAACCTACAGAGTGTAGCAGTTGCAATGCAAGGGCTTGTCCAAACGTACAGATCTGCTCTTTCTTTTGTAAGTAGTGGTAATCTTCTGCAGTGTTTGTTCTTTTGAAAACTGTGTGGAATAGTGTTGATTCTCACAAGCCGGGAGGGGACACAGCTGGGCCAGCTGACGCAAGCTGGCCAAACCAACGGGGTATTCGATACCACGTGCCACCATGCTCGGTGCGGAGTGGGGGAAGCTGGCTGGGGGGAGGTGAATCGCTCTGGGGAGCGCGCTGGGCGTCGGGCGGTGAGAGAGATGCCCTGTGTATTCCCTAGTTTTGTATATCCTTTTTATCAGTACTGTTGCTGCTACTGTTCGCTTGCTTTGCTGTTCTGTTAAACTGCCCTTGTCCCGACCCACGAGTTTTGCCTTTTTCGTCCTATTCTCCTCCCTGCCCCACTGGGGGAAGGGCGATAGAGCAGCCATGTGGTCCTTTGTTGCTGGCTGGGGCCAAACCACGACAAAAATGTAAACATTTATTTCAAAACAAGAATAAAAATGTATTCTGATTTGTGATGGAAGTTCCTCTGCTCTCTTCAGATACACTCAACTGCTACTGTAAAAGAAGATATCATAGGCAGCAGAAAATTTCTGGCTCTAGCAAGAAAATTCACGTGTTCTTGGAATAAACTTTTACTGAAGCAAAATAATTTTCCAGAACAGATCATCTCCTCAATCTTTAAATACTTTATAATTTAAGAAACACTGTTTTCACTTCCAAACCCAGGTATATCCGTTAAGCAGTATTTATTTTGATAAAGTGTGCATTCCTTCTTGTGAGTATTAAGAACTACGAAAGCTTTTATTTGCCTCAACAGCAGCGACTGAAGTAAGATTTGCATGGCAGGTTGGCAGAACTGGCGTGACTGAAGAGAAGCTCTTAGATGTAGCGACAGGCACGTCTGTGTGTTGGCTACGAGCAAACATCCCTCCTAACGGGTGACAGCATCCAGAAGTCACTCGGGAGGTCAATGAATTGGGACTGGAGAAGTGGCGTCAGCTTCTCGAGACTGTGACCCTGAACAAGATTGTCACCTTGTATATTCCTGTTTTTTGGCCAGCTAATGATGATGATGATGATGCTTCCCTGAGCATGCTTGTAAACAGCACATAGACAAAATCGAACCTTCTTGCTGCGTGGACTGCACTGTATAAATTGTGTCATTCCAAGGACGCCTTGCAGCTAAATTCTTTCTAAACAACTTGGATATGGAAAAAATCAGAAATGTTACAGTCTCAGATACTCTGTGTGTGTAGCTATACATGCTGGAGTTGTAGTTCTCTTATTTTTCTTCTCTTCCTTCGATAAGTTCACCTTTGCTGGGAGGGTGGGGACACAAAATTAGTAGTGTGATCTGGCAAGCCTTTAGGGACTGAGGGCTGGTGTCACAGATGGAGCAACTGAAAGCATCTGCCAGCTGGGGGAGGGAGGAGGACTTCTCATGTCAGGCCTCGGAGTCTGTAAAGGCTCCGCACAGTCAGGAGGGCAGCGCGCGCCGCACTACCCTGCTGTGGCCGGCCAGTAACAACAACCTGTCTCACGCCAGGGCTACACGGGGAGCAAAAGCTTTACTCCCACCTTGCTCGTGGAGTAGAACCGCTGAGCGGTGCTGCCCCTCCATCCCGCTGGTGCGACGCACACACGTGGCGTGACCAGGGAGGGAGCGGGGATGGCAGAGGTAAATCGGCGCCGTCGCCACGCACAGCACGTGCACCTCTCCAAGCAGAAGCAGGTATGTACAGCCTACGCTTGGCTCCCGAGAAGACAGATGAAATTAGGGCTTTGCTTCAAGTCCATCTCAGTATGAAGCGGAAACAGAGCACATCACATAGATTTTCTTTATTGCTGGACTTTTTTTTTTTCCAGTAAGTAGGCATGATTCCTTAAAGGCTGAGGTTTTTAATAACAGTAAGGTTTTTCAGTTTGCTTTTTTTTTTTCCCTGTAGACCAAAAGACACCTTTGATCAAAGTTTTGCCTTATATTACAGTATTTCTGTACAAAAATAGAAGTCCAAAATCAGCTTATCATTAGCTGATATTCCCCAATTTATTTACAGGGTACTGTCACAAACCTTCATCAAACAACCAGCTAAAATAGAGACCTCTATATTAAAGTAGTTGCATCGTGTAACTTTGCGTTCTGTAGTCAACTCTGAAGGGCTCTGACCTTTGGCAGTCAGTCTGGGTTGGAGAGTCCAGCCAGAACTAGAAAAGAGCGATGTCTTTAAAAAAGAAAATTAATATTAAAAACTTAAGCCAGCATTATGGCATATTGAACTGATAATTGTATTTCCATATTAAGGTAGTCTATAAATATTCTCCGCTACGTCTCTCTTTATAATACAGCAGATACAGAATGCAGACTTCTGCTACTTATATGGTAATACATATTTGCAATAGTAAAATCAATGTATGAAAGTTTTGGAATTTACTTGTTAATAAAACTGCTTATAAAGTAACCATACAATTGTAACAACTATAACTCTGAACTATTAAAATGTACAGAAAGACTGTTTACACCATTGCACATACTTATTCCCTTTGCTTCAAACGACTTGTGAAACACAGAATAAAATTAGTCAAATTTTACTGACAGCTCAACTATGCACGCACAATGTGCACGTCCATGGAAGCAAGGGGAAACAAAATGTTGGCGTCCATCAGGAAGGCTGCCAGCAGCTCTCCAAAAAAATACACCTTGCTCTCTTCCCCTCCCCCTTCCCACATGTATACAGGCCAGCAGATTAGTGCAGAATGGATGAAGGTAACTTTGTTTTCAGTGTTCTGGAAGGACAAAAAAGATCCTCTTGACTTTTTACCAGCAATTTTAGGTCAACACAAGTTGGGCTTAATATCGTAAGGCACTTATTACTGCTTGCATTGCAGTGGATCAAGTCTTAAGGCATTTGTTACATCAACTGAAGATAATAATGCTTTGGAAAGTTTTGAACGAGCCAGCAGTTCTAGTATGTGACTATTTCAGCCGATTTTCCCCTCCCCGCCCTGTGGTCTTTCTAAAACAATGCTTGAAGATATTTTCCGTGGAAACTCTGTTTTTTTGTTAGCTTGTCAACAGACGTGATCAGGATCGTCAGGTCGTTTCGAGGCCAAGCAGCGATATCTTCTATTTAGAGCACAAGCAGAACTGGTTTTGTTTTCACCTGGAGCTGCCCTGACTTCCATGACTACTCACTGACCGAGAGGTGCTGTAGCGTTTTTTCACGATCATACTGATGTAAGCTTTCATCAGCTTTGCAATGTCAACCACCTGCCAAAAGAGTACAAAGAGCAAAAGTTCTTAGTAAGGTAACGGCATGTGAACGAGTTTCTTTAGGCGCTAACAATATAAAACTGTTGGGCTTTCAACAAAACCCTTTTGTGGCTTCACAAATAAAAATACTCAGCACTTCTGTCCATCTCACTGCGTCGCCCCTGCAGCTTTACAGGGGTCTTGAATAAATCCGTGTCATTTGCAGCAATTCCTTAAGTTACTAAGGAGCCCGGCTATCAGAACAGGAAGATCACAGCAGCAAAATTCCTTCTTGCTCTTACCTCACTAGTTTCAAAAAGCAGTTCTCTCTCATCCACCACGATCTTGTAGGTGTTGGCAAGCGGTGCCCCAAACGACAAGATGTGCTCGTACTGAAACACCTCCAGAGGCCTGCCCTCCCCACGCTTGTAGACGGAAACTGCGTCAGCGCTGACTCCCAGCCACAACTCTTGTGGGAATCCCCCTTCTTTACACTAGAGGAAAAAACGTAGATTAACAGCAGCGGGAACAGCAGGAGCCACACAACACCTACTGTTGAGGTTCCTGTCTATAGCCATTTTTTAAAAAATGCACATTGCTCGTCCCTCTTTGAAGGCAGCCTTTTACACTTCTCCTAAACTTGCTTGCAACTCCTCAGGCCAGCGTTCTGTCCCTCTGTATTTTATGGGTAAGCAGTGGATTTAAACGGCTGCAGTGCTGGCTGACAGGAGTATGTTTTTAATATCCAACGTTTTATTGCATCAACTGTCTGAGCATCGCGATAGTGCATTTACGGTTCCCCTACTCTGTGACGAAACCACCATCCCTACAGTATAAACGGTAGCTTGAGTGTTCAGGAGGTCGCACTCACCTCTACGTCGAAGAGCGTTGAGCCGTAGCCAGGCCATTCCTTAATCAAAGCCATGTACTTTGCCATAGCCTGCTCCTGGTTCATCCTCTGGAGTTTCTTCCATTTGTCAATAATACTAGTCCTGGCAGCTGAGATTTCCTCTTTGACCCACATGTCTAACATCTGATCCTCCTCAACCTTCTGCTTGCTGACAGAGCCGCTGCGAAAACTCCTCCGCAGCGTCCCTTCGAGAAAGCTGGCTCGTTTCTTCTCCGCCTTCTCTGCTGCCGTGAAGGTTTTGGTAGACTGCGTGATCCGAGACTTCAGCTTTTGCAAGGGATAGACTTCTTCCATCTCTGGTACGGTGGTGTGCAGAGAGTAATCTCCCTGAAGGTACTGAAGACGCAAAGCTGCAAGGACCTGGAGGGTTTCTTCGGGGGCAGGATAGTGTCCTCTGATCACTGCTTCATGAGCCTACCAACAGGAAAAAGGTAGCTTGTTATGTACGAACCAGTCCTGGAAAGGACTGAGAGAGAAATGGGAAGTAGATTTACTGCCAGGCAAACCCAGGATCTGAAATAAATGATCCGTTAAATAAATCAAACATGGTAAATCTCTTGGCAAATTTGTTAAACTGGGTAAGGGGGGGTTTACCAGAAGAACTGCAAGGCAATTGAGCAACTTGTTAAGAGGGAATTCCTCTTACTAGTACAGTTCTTAGGGAGCTCACATATGTAAAAGCAACTGAATTTCTAAAAAGGAAAATAAAATGTAAAGGGGAGAAAATCAGGATCTAAACACCTGACTGGGAGGAAGGTATCTATCTTCAAGGGCATTAAGAAGAAACAGGTATCTAGATTTGCTTGCTGCTATCAATAATCTGGCTGTGAAAACTGACTTTTCCAGCCAAACAAGCACAGCCCGAGGACAGCTTTGTAATAAACCTAATTGAGGGAAAACAGTAAATCTTCAATGGATCCCAGATGAAGTCAGTAAAGCTTTTACATGTTACAGCGGTCTGTAGCGTCAGGGATGACATTCTGAACCAGGATGACTCTTTCAAATCCTCGCTCTTCGCACACCCATTCAAACCTTTGGAAATGTGCAGCAGCTAGGATTATTTTTTTTTTCATATGACACTAGTAAAGGCAACAAACACACCTCAGGTCTGGAGATGCAGGAATTGCAAGCAGTTTAGTAAACACACAGAGATAATTCACATCTAAGCAGGAGCTAGTTCAGTCACGTGTACACTTAAGATGGAGACTTTAAACATGCAAGACGGTTTACCTGAGATTGTACACATGCGAAAGAGAAAGGGCTGTATTGTGGAAGTGGAAGTAAGTATTTTAATGAGAAAGAAGAACTAAAAGATTTTTCTTCAGCACCTTATGAAGTAAGGAGGTTACAGAACTAAAACTGGTGACAAAAGGGAACGTAATAGGCTGAAAAATGTCGATGACTGACAGCAAAAGCAGACAATTAGAAAAAAAAGAACAGAATTGATGTCAGAATGTAATAAATCACCTCTTTAAAGTATTGCTGTAATATTTATCGTAGGGATTGAATGCGCCATGCTTTATAACTGAAATACTATTGGTCTTGGCAAGCCATGAAATATTTGGCTAAAGCCCAGTCAGCACAGAGCACTGCATGAAAACAATCTGCTTCAGCGAATGTGCTTGTTTGAGCTGTGCGTACGGAAAACTACCTAAATCTGCCTCTCAAACCAACAGTGTGATGTGAAATATCTGATGCAGAAAATCTCATGGATTTTCTTCTTACTGTTTGAACTTCACCCCAAAGCAAAGGCGTTCACTGGCTGACTCCTCGATGTGTAAAAACAGACCGGCAGTCGGAATGGCAACATTGCCAAGCCCAGCCAAGGCACTCTATTGCCCAGGTCCTCAGCCAACAGTAGGCAGTTCAGGACTGAGCGACAGCGGAGGCTCTGGAAGGAGACCTTTGGTAGGCTCATGATGCAATACGGTCCCTTAAACCTAAACTGTGACCAAGGAAGAAACACTCTATTATACATTGAAGATGTTTCTGACCCTGTGGAAGGGGAGAAAGGCTTCGTGCCGACGGAAACTGAAATACATCAGTTCTTGATCACATCAGGCTTGCTTACTAACAGAACGTCAATGTCTTGGCATTGCAAATAGCCTCACACAGAAATCTTTATCTGTCTCTAGTGCTCACCTGAAGCTGTCCGCTGGAAGAATTGTTAGCCATTTGCAACACAGCAGAAAAGGAGAAGGTCAATCAACAGTAATAAATGCCATCAGTGAGAGTTTCTGCGCAACGACAGGACTTCACGTAATAGAAATCCAACTGCTGATGCATTTAGTTTTCATTACAAAATGAGCGAAATTGATTTATGTTTTGCAATAGGGCCTCACTCTGAGCTCAGCACGCTCACTAAGTGGATTTCTGCTCATCATCGCTGTCGTGCGGTTACTGCTGAGACTTGACTCATTTGTTTTACCACGGTGCCTATGAAATACCAACCAATTTTTGAATAAAGAAAAAGCTACTCTCCAGTTAGTTCTCCACAGTTGCCAAGATGGGTCCTGACAATTGATTTGCTTGCCAATTACATATTTTTATTTCTTGCACTTTCTTAAGAAAATGGTTTCATAAAAGCAAAATTAAAAGCAAGTGTTATCCTCTTCTTTTTTATCCATCTTATACCCAGTTATTCAATCCTTTTTACCACTACACACAAAGCAATTCACAAGCAATGCAGAAGTAAGAAAAGTCGTAGCACTAGGTAAATCCTATTTGCTTCACTTATGTCAGGATAAGCCTATTTTGACCGCTGAACTGCTTGCTTTGCACTTGATGCTCGAGTAGTAGTGCATTTAGTTAAACAGAAGCATAATCCAAACCCTCCCTGTGCTGTCTAGTTCACTTGCTTTTTTCCTTCTCTTAGAAGAGTCTCAAAACAAAACCTGGCTCTTTACCTGCTCAAACATAAAGGCAAATTCCACGCTATCTTTTGGGACGTTTTCTGTGTCCAGGAAGCAGTAGAGCTTGAAGTAGAACTTCCAGTGCATCTCCCCAGCTTCAGCAGTGGCAGCAAGCCTGCACGGGAGTGTGGAGAGGGAGAGAGAGATCAGATCTGTGAAGTCAAACTCCTTTCTAAATTGACACCTGAAGAATCTAAGCAAGGCATCAGCTGGATTTTGCTTTGTTACATCTGCTATCAATCTTTTATTGTTGCCATGAGCTACCTGTTTTCAGCAGTATACCTGAGTGACATAATTTGGAGATAGATATATATATCTCTATATGGAGAGTGATATGTGTGTGTGCGTGCATTTAGAACCTACAGCAAAACCGAGGACTTACAAATGTTGACTCACTTCTCAGTCAACTGTTTCTAACTCAAATTCTCTTAATAAACTTTCATTTGTGGCTCAGTCAGGTGTTGATAAAAGCAACACTATTAAGTCCTGCTATAAAATACAATTGCACAACACTTCAGCCATTCCTTTCTTCCTCTGTTACGCGGATGAAGGAGGCTGATTGCCATGCATATCACGTAAGGACAAACAGGTATTTAGGCTTGTATTACATTTTCTTACTACAGTGCAATGGATGGTTCCAATTCTAGTGGTACGAAAAACGTTGTGAGCTGTACTGTGGTGACTTCCACGTGAAGTTAGGCAACGGGTAGTCAGAACAGCAATGACTGCCTGGGGTTCAGTTCTCCCACTACTAGGGCAGGCGCAGTGCTAGTAATGAGGGAAGAATTTCTAATAGTGGAAAAGAAAATGTGGAAATAGGGATGAGAAATATTACTCTACTGGTGTCAAGACAGAGGAAAACCAAACACAAGTGAATAGGTGGCTCATTAATTCCTTTAAGAAAAAAATAAAGATGCTTTTGCTCCAGAAATGGCTATGTGTGTTGCATTATCACAAACAAGCAAGAGAAAGAGAAAATTCTGCATTACTGACATTGGAAATGTATTTAATTGCTACTTATTAGAGTGGTGAAAGAGAAAGAGAGGCACACTCACTTTTCAAATTTTGCCAAGACATCAGCCACAATGGTCCTGCTTTCAATTGCTTTATCAGTAGTTCCGTTGTATTCAAACAAAGCAAACATATTTCTGCTATCCTCCATGGCCAAGCCACGAATTAACTTTTCAACCACCTAACAAAAAACAGCACATGAAAGAAACATAGCATGGAAAATCAGCACCACAGAGTAAGACAAATAATTAGAGGAAAATTCAGAGCTAGGTTTTACATTAGGCTACACATGTTGATAACGTGTTCTCATCAGCAGTATTGTTGTCAAATCCCACTTTAATTTTTATACTAAATAATGCTGATTCTTTAGGAATATGTGTGTGCTGTGACCTGGCCAGATATCACCCCTGTAATAATTTCACCAGCTCAGCAAGAGCCGTCCAGCTGCAGGAAGCAACCTGGCTCTCACGCACACCAGCACCTACTGGAGTTATTCCAATAAGGCCTCTGTTGAATTGCTTCGCCTTTCCTGTAATTTTTCCTGTAAGAGGGAAACACAGCTGGGTAATCCTCTGCAGAGTCAAGACAGTTTTTCTGGCAGAGACTTCTTCAGAACACGCCGGGGAGTGACAGGAGAGCTCTGTCAGCTTCACAGAATCACAGAATGACAGAATGTTAGGGGTTGGAAGGGACCTCTGTGGGTCATCTAGTCCAACCCCCCTGCCGAAGCAGGGTCACCTACAGCAGGCTGCACAGGACCTTGTCCAGGCGGGTCTT
>Ga0065711_1041215_pt1 | contig 16323 bp, 6 predicted proteins | sample Hoacrofraction12_FD_59098 | JGI IMG/M metagenome (GOLD analysis project Ga0065711, IMG submission 59098) | Hoatzin crop microbial communities from Cojedes, Venezuela - Epithelial fraction 12 v2 (version 2) | ecosystem: Host-associated > Birds > Digestive system > Esophagus > Crop | place...
GCCTGCGGGAGCCGCGCTCCGCGCTTGGCGGCTCGTCCCCGCGTAGCGTGAGTCAGCCCGGGGCCCGTCCCGCCGGCGTGCGGGGGCAGCGGGGGGGGCGGCCGCGGGCGGTGGCTGTGGCTCGTGTTGGGGCCGCACGGAGCTGGTCCTTTGTGGCCGTTCTGCCAGCGGCCTTCAGGTTTGTGCTTTAGGCGGGGAGGAAGGCGTGGGAGGATACGTGGTAGATGTGCGACATGCAGTGCTTACAAAACTCTTGTTTTCCCGGAATTCTATGTAAAATTCTAAGGAATTCTATGTGAAATGCTAAGGAAATATGGGAGGATATTTTATCATAACCAACTTGCCAGATTTCTTTGAAAGCTGGCAGAGAAAACTGAAAGTGATAGAAATGGATGGCTAATTTGAAGGAAAAAAAAAAAGTGGGTTTAGTGCTTTAGTTTTGTCTTCAACTGTTTACCTCACCTTTGTTGGAACACTGGTTTTGTGCTGGTTGCCGAAGTTGCTTGCTAGCAACATTTTGGCTCAGGAGTGTATCTGGGAGTTGTACTCTATGCGGACCCTTTAAAGCACAAGTGTTCTCTCTATCTAAATTATACTTTGGAATTTCTTGCTAATGTAACTTCTGTGCAGAAGACATTGTCATTCAGATGCTATTGAGCATCATTTCATCATTTATTTGTAACTCTTCAGTTTTTTCCTGATATTACATCTTAACTGTGTCAGGGCAATACTGAAGTTTTATGGCAGAACGTTTACAGTGAATATAGGTAAGAAATGTTCTTAGAGAAGTCACAAATTCTTTTAAATCTAATAAATGGTGCTTGATTCTCAGAGGTGATAATTGTTTTGTATAACTTAGCGTGAGATGTCAGGTTGATAATCTGCCATCTTGATAAGTTTGAATGTGATTAAAGACTTTGGGATGTGACTTTTCAGAAATAAAAAGAATTGTATAGTGTTTTAATTCCTTAAACGTTAATTTTTTTTTTCCTGTGATTCTGTGACTCTCGTACAACAGTCTTTTTCTGTAAAATATGTACTAGTGGTTTTTTGTCTTCCTGCTTCATGTATTAAAACTTAAACAGAATATGTACACTGTGGTGACTGTAACTTCAGCACCAGCCTTTCAAGTGGTTGGACCTAAAGCTCGCTGTCTATCTACAGATATTTAAACTCTTGTCAGGAGATCTCTGAAGAGACTTAACAACACAGCGTTAGGGGTCTTACGGATAGTACGTAGAGACACATTTGCAAGTCTTGGAATTTTTCTAGCAGTATTCAATAAAATTGCCAAGAGCTTTTGAAAAAGGTTTAATCTCCTTTAAGGGCTTTGCTGCAGAAGGGTCTCTGAATTTTGTCTTCAGTTGCTAATGTGCCTTCAGCTTCACAAATGCTAGCAGGCTGAATGGCCAGCTGGCTGACGTCACTCCTGCAATAGTTGGGTCTGTGTAAGGCAGAGCCTTAGAACCAGAATGCTGGGTGGTGATGAACTGTGATGGAGCCCCATCATTATCACCAGAAGAAAAAATGTTTTGAAATAGGCCAAACGTGGATTCTGTTGTAGCAGGTGAGGAGCAGAAAACAAAGCTTGTAAAAGAAAAAATTATAAATGTTAGCCCATACAGTGTTAGTCTGATATGCATAATACCAGTTTCACCAAGTGTGTTGCTTTGTTTTCACACGTAATCAGAATCCAGTGAAGAAAAAGTATCTGCTTAACTAGGTTGTGTTAAATGTGGTGTTGCCTAAAGGGTGAAGTTAAAAAAGGGATATCTTTTGTACTTTAAAGAGCATCGCTCTTGTTTAACAGGGCCAAGAGCCTCTAGGTAGGTTGTATTGCACTTTGACCTTTGTAAAATGAGTAGAAGATTTTAAATGGTATATTAGTGACACAGATGCTTATCAAAGTGTTTGTGTAAGGGTGTTTTCCATGTGAAAATGCAAAAATCCCCCAGTGGTTTTCAGACCAAAGCTACAGAGTACATTGCAGTATGCCAAATTTTTGGTTCATGTGCATAACCGTGGATTTCAGTTGTTATTTATCAGATGTAGGTGCTTAGACTCACCTCCAGAAGATAAAGAAGAAAAACTAGACCAGGATATTATGCCTTGATGGAATGTTTGGAATTCTTACGTGTTTTGTTTTTTTTTATAACTTTGTTTAGAAGTCCTGACTAAATGTTTAAATGATCTTGGAAAGAACAAAGTGAACCTTGAGTGCAGATGGCCTGCTTGTTCCGATTTTTTGGAGTACTCAAGCCTTTTACAGTTCATAACTGTTCTCTTCATAATGCAAATGTAGTAATAGAAGCAATGCTAATATAAGCTAAAAGTAAACCGGTTTTTAAATACCAGTGGGAAAAAAATGATATGGACTCTTTAAGATGCTGGGAAAGCAAAATGGATGATTGGAACATGTTTGTATTAAAAAGGGGGGGAGGTGTCCTTTTCTGTGCTTACAATAGAGGCATGTTCTCTAAAGGCAGAATTCCCTTCAAAAAGCATATACTCAAGAATGATGCATTTAAAGTTGCCTCCTTTTAATTTGATCTGAATTTCTTGACCTGTCTTTTATAGTAGATGTTCTCACAATATTGTGGAAGAACTGCAGACTCCAGAACTTGGGTTTCTTTCGTGCTCTGTCCTGCCCTGTAACATTTGGACTCAAAACACTTGGAGAATGTGCTGTTCTGCTTACCAGGCAAAATAAATTTAAAAAAAAAAAAAAAAGGGATTCAGAACTGGTCTTAGGTGAATAGTTTTAAGGAAGAATATTGCTCTTATTAGACTTTCTCTTGAACTCGGAACTTGCCCGAGTTCAGTGTTGCAGCATGCAGTTGACCATTTTAGTAATGCTGCGATGTGGTGCTAACACTAAATGGAATCACTTGGCCTCACAGCTGATGTCTGTCTGTCTGCTAGAATGTCTTCAACACTCTGCAAACATAGCGTTTTACAGCAGACATTTAAGCAACTTTGAAACCTGCCCTTCCCTGTGCCATTTTGTGTTGCAGTGCTAGCGTGGGGGATTACTTTGGTCGCACCTCCGAGTGCAGTTAATTCCTGGGCTGCCATGCAGTGTTCCTGTGTAGAGCTTTCAGAAAGGTTATGGAGTTCCCCGTTTCCCTGAGTTGAGAGTAAGCAGTGTACCTGTTCAGAAACCATGATGTTTCAGTGGAGCTCATGCACGGCCTGTCTGGGAGTGAGCTGCTTGGACTCTGGCCCCAGCAGGCTGGGGACCTCTCGGGGCTGTGCAGTGAGCGGGGTTAATGTCCCTTGGCCGGGGGCTTAGGGCGGGCGCAGTTTGCTTTGTCACCCCATTGTCCCCAGAATTGCTTTCGCATTCCCAGTCACACGCTGAAACAGTAAGCAGTGCTGATACAACATTAAGGCATCCGGCAGTCTGTATAGTCAGATCTATGATTGAAAGTATGTTAGGTTTTATTGACTCATCCTTTCAGAGCAATAAGGTGCTCTTTTGGAGCACAGTATTGTATAATAATAATGCAAATGAAAGTTCCATGAACCATTTGGCCTGCTGAACTAGCTCCTTCAAGAAATGATGATACCAGTTGTAGATGAGATCATGGATACCTCTTGTGGTGGAAGCTGAAAAGCCAGAAATAGTAGTCCAGTCTATTAATCAGGGTGCTTTGAGGCAGTGCTTTTAGTGCCAGCCGCATAGAGGATTTGTTTGTCATGAAGTAAGTGGTGTTGATGAGAACAGAGTTTAAAAAAAATCACATAAAGAGAAAGCATATTTTTAAGCACTAGGGAGAAAATGTGTTCTTGGGAGTTACCCTGTTTGCTGGTAGAGACAGTCTGGCATGTTACTTGTCGTTTTCATCTCTTACTCTGCAGATCCTTCCCCCAGTAGCATAATAGCTGGTTAGTAAGGCATCTAAGCCTAATAAAGGCTTTTCTTTGTCGTTTCACATATAGGCTTGCCTTCTGATGAGCTTCTGTACTTTATCAGGGTGAAAATACTTCTCTAGATAGTACTCAAGAGAGATGCTTTTCCAGTGCTGGCAGACTCAAAATGGTGGCTTAGAACAGGCCATAAAATAAAGTAGAAACTTTTTTCAGTAACTTGTTTATAACATGCATATGACACAAATTATTAGAACTAGCAGATTTCAGAATTACAGATGAATTTAAACATGGCATTTTTAAATTTTGCATCAAGTATAAAGCAGTCTAAACTTCAGGGCATAACTTGAGCTGTTTGCGCTGTTTATTCACCACCAAAATGAGCTCAACTAACTGAGGTGAAGGAAAATTAAATGTATTAAAGCCAACTGGTATCAGGTTCCTTCACAGACTAACTCAGCAATGTGCTCTGCTGTGTGTCAACACTCTTCCACGAGTTCTTGGACTTGGTGGTCAAGCTAGTTGGGTACTTGAAGTGCCAAATACAAATGCATGCTGTGGTAGGTGTCCTACACCAATACAGCATTTACTTCACCAAGCTATTGTCAGTCTTCAGTTGATCCATTTAAACGTGTACTGGCTGACTTTTAAGGTGAAGTCATTTTTGTATCAGTCTGTTGTTAGATGGCTGGAGCTCTCTTTGTGGTGCACTTAGTGAGTAGGCTGAAAACAAGCATATATCTATGTATACATATGAGGATAGGCTGTTCAGAAGGCAGAGATTAATGCTTCTCTTCTAATGTCAATGAACTGTCACAGAAGACTAAAGGAGGACTAATCTTTTTGCATGGTATACCTCTTGTTCATGTTGAAATTGACCTCTGCAGGCTTGCATAATTTATGAATAAATACATTAGATGCTGTCCTCATATATACAGTCTCTTTCTAGGAGAGGTGCTGCCACTGGTGATCTTCTGCAGAACTACCACAATCTTCTGCAGAACTACCACCTGTTTGGCACAGGTGTAGCAAACCCTGCCTTTTTGTGGAGCCACTGTTGCTTATTGTATATCTCTGAAATCTCAGTCCCATGGTTTGTGATTTGGACCAGAAAGAACACTCTGTATGGCTCTGTTCCGCCAGGAGAAACAGCTGCTTTGGGCTTCCAGAGCTGCGGCTGGCATGATGTCCCGGTTGTTTAGCTGGGCCTCAGTACTGCTTGAGCTCCTGCTCCATCAAAAAGTCCCAGTGCAGCCCTATCTTGACAGGTGACTGTGTAGTGGTGAGATTTTCCGTTTGAGAAGAGCTCTGGGGGTTGGCTTCAGGACACGTCTTCTGTAAAAGCTTCTGTTTTCATCATTAGTAGTCCTTTCTCCTGCAATTTTGAACTACTATGAAGTCCAGAGGAAGCTTGCTGTTTGGTTCCCTAGGGGAAGATCGGGAACTAGTTTCAGCTAAATAATTTTCTGTTTTCTGAAGAAGCATTCTGTCATTTGGAAATAGAAGTAAAAGTTTCAGTTTGTTGTTGAAATGATACATTCTAGTAGGTGTGTTTTGTTCTAAGGGAGGTTCCTGCCTGTAGGAATAATATACTGAAAAATGGAACATAAATTGTGAAATATTCTTATTTTGTGTGTGATCGCTGGGCAAAACCACCCTGACAGCTTGACTAGATACACGGCATCTTTGGTTTTGAGACCATCGTTCCCATTTGGTCTGCAAAGTTAAGGGCTTTTAATATTTAAAACTGTAGGCAGATTGAAGGGAATGGTTGCTGATAGTGCTTTAAAACATTTAGTCATATCCAGCTTGTGTAAGTACAGTATAAAAACCATTCCATGGAGAGAGCTTTGCATTTTAAACTTACTCAGTCAAAGTGGTGAGGTTGTTGGTTTTTATTTGGGCCTGATGTAAAAGGTCGGGAGGCTTTCCTGCTCTTCAGAAGACTAACGTGGTGTAAGTCGGGGCAAAGCAGGGGTAGCTTTAGGCACGTGCTGCTTTTGAAAGGCTTTTAAAGGCTGTCTTCACATAATTCAGTTTGAGTCTCTCTGCTCTGCACAAAGTGAATCGAAAGAATTCACATCCATTTGGTTAGTTCGAACTAGACTATTAGCCTAAGAGGGGAGATACCACTTTAGTTTGAGCTAATTCTGCCCTGCTTTTGAAAGCAAACTCAGGAACACCCCAGAACTTCTGTGATCCAAGTGCTAGCACTGCCAGTTTTGTTACCGTTTAAATGTACGGCACTGAGCAGCTGAGAAGTGTGGTGGTTGAGGGATCAAGCTCCAAGAAATAGGCGCGCTCTGTGTTCTGGCAGTCTTGAGAGCTAGCAGCATTGGCGAATCGTTTTTAGTTAAAAGCTGTGAAAGCAGTGGCTTGGAGTTATTACTTCAGCCAAGTGCCTGTTTTGTTGCAGGGCAAGCTAGTCAGACTTCAGAATCCGGCTTAAGCCTTGGAGACTTCGCTGTGGTTGGTGTTTCTCCAAAGATCTGCTGGGTTTGTAGCCTAACAGAAGCAAAACCAACTTAAGGTCAATCAGAACATTTTTGCTGGCTTGTGTTTGATTTTCAAACCTGAAGATTTCTTGAAATGTAGTGTGTTGTGACAATAAAAGCACCGTGTTACACAGAAAATTTTGCTTTTTTTTTTTTAAAGGGATTCTCTGAAGTGCCGTGTGATTACATATAAATATAGATTCTTACAAATTGACTAACGTTTTTGCTTTGTTTGTGTTTTCAGAATACACAGATGATAATGCCCTGATTCCTAAGAACTCATCAGTAATTGTGAGAAGAATTCCTATTGGAGGAGTTAAAGCTACGAGCAAAACATATGTTATGTAAGTATCCATAAAGCCTTGTATTCTTTGTTAGGGGTTTCAGTGTGTTAACTTTTTAATTGAAGTTAGTTTACAGAGGCATTGAGATTCTGTTCTCCTAGTTAAAAGTTGCTGTTAGTTATTGTTGTAATGGGGTAGATTTTAATGTATCTGTCCCAAAGCAGACTTGCATTTTTAGGCCTTCTTGAATGTGCGGTTCAAACTCCAACAGTGGTAACTTTTAAGATGATTCTGTTGGGTTTGTTCTTGAGGTTGATTTTTCTGACACCCAAGTTGTAGATCCTGTTTCCTCTGTGTGGAGAGATTCCTTGTTATACGTGTCTGCTTGTATTGCTTTTATAGTAAAGTCAGACACGCATTGTAGTGTAAACTTACAATTTGTTCCCGTCTCAGAAGAATCTGATTCTCAGTGTTTCACTGTTTTTTGCATTTGGGGGAGGAGGGTGGGATATGGCAGGTATCCTTGTGCCCCAAATCTGGGGTTTTTTTGCATATGAGCTGTAGAGGAGAGACCAGGGATTGCCAGCTGGCGAACCATGCAAACAAGAAGTTTCATTCATAAGTGATTCCTGTTAATTTCCTAAAGACAATGTCTGTTTCAGGCAAGAGAAAAAGAGCAATGTCCTTAAGTGTATTGCCTTTTGTGAGAGTACCATGAAGGAGTTAATCCTTTCCAAATTTGCAGCTCAGTGAGCAGTTTAGCACGTTACCAAATGTTACTAGCTGTCTTTCTAGGTCTGTTTTTACCCTAAGCTGTTATCTGTGCTCCAGGTTTTAATTCTGTATTCCTAAGATTTGTGAAGGACAGATAATCAGATGTGTTGATTAAAATTATGTGGTTTTAGACATTCAGGTATTTAGATATTCAAATGGAGTCCTGACTACAGGATTATTGCTGTTATTCATGTATTCGTACAGACCAGTTCTATATCAGCTACATTAGCATTGTTTGAATGGCCATGTTGTCCAGCTGCCTTAGAGATATGCCTCTCCTCCACAATAATTAGATACTACTAACTTGTGGTTTTGCCATGTCTTTCGGATGTTGGTTCTCAATAAATAAGGTATTCTGATGAGTTACAGTGTCTCTCAAACAGTACAGCAGCATCCTGGTACCCATGAAGCGTTTGCAAGCAAAAACCCCTGAATTTCTGTGGCTCTGCATGTAAACTTTGGGCATATTACTGCGGTAGTTATTGCAGTGCTTTCAGGCCCAACCTAGTAATTCTGGACACCACAGCATCGTGCTTTTAAACATTGCCCTGTTATGGGGGTCAATATAAATATGCACGCCTAGTGCTGTCTTGCCAGTGCATCCTCCGTTTCTGGTTGGATGGCACCCTCTCCTGGTATTCTGCCGCCGTCCTAAAATGAGGGGACAGATGCTGCTGGCATGAAAGGTCAAATAAATACCTGCGTGTGGGGGTACAAAAAGAATGGCATTGCTGTTCTAACATCGAACGTTAACCAGGCAGATTAGCTTTCTATTCCTTCAACTGGAAACATTGCAGAAACAACTGGCAGAGTGGTTAAGGTTTGGGAATGATGATGTATGCTGTAGTGGTGGAGAGGCCTTCAAAAATGTGTTACGTTGTAGTATGTTCTTCAAGGTAAATGAATGAAGAAACCATTGTGTGGTAATCTATTTTGTCGTACTTCCTCCTCTTCAGGAGGTACCTGGCTGTAATGGTGAGCCTGGTGGTGTTCTAGCAGCTGCAGGAAGCATGAACCTTCCTATTTGTATGTAAATTCCACAGCAGCCTTTGAATTGCCTCTGCTCATGGGACACCTTGGATGATGTATGAACTGTTTGTTAACTATGTCAGTGGTTGCATGTCTGATTCATGATGGGTAGCATGCAGATACAGATCCATGAGTATGTGGAATCTCAACAAGTTTTCAAATGTAATAAATATTTCCTAAAGTACTGTAGCATTTTCAAGATTATCTTAAAGCAAATTCTGGCAATTAAGACCTTTTTTTTTGTCACAGGACTCCTAAATCGCACAAAACCCTAGAAACTGCTTTCAGGTGACATTTCTACTACTATTTTTAGTCAATATAGCATATGTAACACATTTAGTATTTTGGCACTTTCATGGCTGAATATAGTAAATATCTGAACACAGTGCTTGGGCTTCCACAAAGAAACACTGTCCTAAAGACTATGCTGCTGGCTTTTTTATGTCGTTCCTTTGTCAGATGACTGATTTTTTTTTTTTTTCACTCAAGTAAACTTGCACTTCAAGGTGTCTAGACTATCACTGTTCTTTCTTAGAAGTTAAAGTACTCTGTCTGGTACCTATTTGTAGTATTAGGGATATCTAGATTGGCTAAAGCTATCTTCATATTTAGATGGTTGATTGTTTAATAACACAAAGCTGTGGTACAGACTTCATATTTTTGGTACTTACATAGAGGCAGAATACCTGAGAACTACTCTTGCACTGTTGTGTTCTGTATCTGTAAGTCTTAGAGTAATATGTGACAAAGTAGAAATGTGAATTTGGGGGTCTTGTTTAGTTGCACTGAATGTACCAAGAGAGAACAGTTTATGTATATAGAAAAATTTCCACATTGACTAGACTATCAGAACAGAATTTTGGGATGTTCGTGTTTTATAATCTGTTTTCACTGCTTTATGTTGGGTACAAGTGCTTTATTTTAAATTCTGATCACCTTTATTTCTTGTTCTAGAAGTCGAACTGAGCCAGTGAGTGGAACATCAAAAGCAGTATGTAAAAACCCAATCTCACACTTTTTTCTACACACTGCACTTAATTCTAAACAACGTAGCCTTTTATTAATTTTCCAAACATTAACTTAATATATTTTCCAGTAAAATGCAGTATTATGTTGTAAATACAATGTATTTCATTCAGCATAGTAAAAACTGAGTAATGCCATCATTTGCACAGTTTTAATGTGAATATTGGTATTTGTGCCTAGTAATGCATTGTATTTCATATTGAATATGGTAGAGTATTTCCTGTATGACGCTGTGTTGTACAGATAATGTATGATCGTTTTTAGATCATGTAGGTTCGAGGTTTGCACAGTTGAACATGGTGCCATGTTCTGCATCTGTCTGTCTATAGCTAGTAATATGTATGTTTGTATAGGTTGTTGTGTGCTTTTTGTTTCTTGCAATAAAAATTGTTTGGAGTGTATTTGCCATTTTCACATTGTATCACTTAGCTTTTGTTTTTAAATACTTTTTTGCCTAATGGTTTTTGAAAATGCTATCAAAAACCACTGAGAAACCATTATTGTTAAACTTGGTACTGTTTCTTACTTTTGACTTGGGGGTTCAAACAAACACCAAAACCAACGTATCCCATACATTTTGAGGACAGTTCTGCGTAGCTAAATGATTCCTTTTTTGTGTCCTTAAGTACCTGGCTATTTGTTCCCAAAACTGTGTAATTGAAGTGATATTGTTTGGGCCCCTTTGAATACGTAAATGTCTTTAATAGATTGCCATGAATTTAAATACTGTTGCTACACAAAGTGGTATTCTAAAGTTCTGCATTTGATCTTTCCACTTTATCTGATGAAGCAGTGTAGTAGTTTGTCTGCAGATGACAGTGTCTAAAACCTAGTGTACAAATTTTTGCACACGGTTAGAGCCTGGTGCATTTGTGGGTGAAATCCCTGTCATTTTTCTGAACTTGTACCTGCAGTACATTTTTGGGTCTGGGTGACTTGAGGGTTGGATGCTGCTTTAATTTCCCAAAGGAAATTTCCTTTCTTTAGTATACCACCACTTTGAATTTACATTTGGAAAAGAGGCAGCATTTTTCTTCAGGTCTTGATTTGCCACTGGGGTCGAATAAGATGTGTAACTATGCATTTCAAAATAGTCCTTACAGTATAAAGATTACTATTTGGTGGGGTTTTATTTTTCATCTTTATTTTAACTGCTTTTCTTCACTAGAATGGTGTGAGGCATTACACTAACCCTGGATCATTGGATCTGATCACTTGATAAGCTGTTAGGATAACTTAATCTAGAAATTCATGAACTCTGGGGCTGTCTTCTGTGAAGAATACAGCCTCTGATTCTCCTGGAATGGTACACAATCAACTTCAAATTGATAACTTTTTGTATGTAGGTCTAAAAACACCAAGTCTAAATCTGACGTCCGTAATTCTGTCTCTGATTCGTTTGGATTCCTTTTTGGACGTAAACGCCTCTGATTGTGAGTTTTGAGTTAGTTTAACTGGCCCAGTGACCCTAGTAGTTAATGTAATGCATTTATGTCAACCACGTTTATAGTATTTGATCTAATCCAGATGGGTTTTTCTTTCTTGAAAACAGTTATTTTTCTTTTTGTTTACTAGCATGTGTATAAACACAAATCACATGTTCATAAATAAAGTTAACATTCTTTTAGCCTTGTGTGTTCCCTGGCATGTCTGTATCACATTTCGAAGTAGCATCTTACCATAAGCTAACAGACGTCTCAAAAAGAAAAAGATAAAAAAAAGAAAAATCCTGGAGTGGGGGGGGAAGACTTAGTTAGAACTAATTAAGGTAAATGAAAGACAAAGCAAAAACATTCCCTTCGTGTTTGCTCTGACTGTACCTGGTCTGGGTTGTGGATAGGCACAGGGAGGGTGGAAGCCTTGCATCTCTCTACAACTCCCCCCTCTCTCTCCCTGCAAAAGCACTGCAGCTCAGGTGCTTCCAGTGTTGGAGACACAGCTGGCTTTATTCTTAAAGCCAGCTCAGGTCTTGGGCTGAAGTGTGCGGTGTTCGTTTCTGTGGTTTTTTGACATACATGTATTTCTGTATATATCTCAAAGCAGAACCTGGATCTTAGTGGAGTAAAATCCACTTAGTAGGAACAAATCATTGGAAAGCTTGCCAATTATTGTTGAACAGTAAAGCAGCAAGATTAAAATTAGTTAAGATTTTGTGAAAGGATGCACAAAAGCTTATGCTTTGAATATTTATTCATTATCTTGCTCTTCTGTTAGCCATCATTCTACACTTCCAAATTTGTGCTGCTGTCCTACAGCCAAATAAAGTGGTTCCTTTTTTGTTCAGTATTACTGTTTCAGTAACTGCAAGGAGCACTGGTTGGCATTTGGCCTTCGAGGCCGCAGAAATGCGGAGAGCCATGCCCATTGTTTTAGTACCATCAAGCACGACTGTGATCCTTCCTGGCTGCATTTTTAGTTTAGCCAAACGACCGGGTTTTAGGAAACCACTGTAGTGTAAGTGTAACACTCCAGCAGTAAGATTAGCCTTTTCCTCCTATTTTGTGTCCCCTTTCCCACTTTGTTAGTTTCTGTTTAGTCTTCTGTATGAAATGGGCGTTAGTATGTGGACTCTCGATTCGGGTTTTGGGGGGTTGTGTTGCTGAGTTTTTGAGGCCTTTTTTCCCCCAGTTGTTCTGCATTATCATCTGAGGGTTGTAGACAGGTTTCGTGGAGATGTTGTTTCTACTTGACCGATTTGAGGGACTGGCAGGAATACTTCAATAGAAATTTAAAGGGAGAAAAATAGAAGAATGTGGAATCATTGGAAGATGGCTTGGGCAAACATGCTAAATAGTACATTAATTATCTATTTGTTGATTTTGATAACTGGTTAGTAGAAAGGAGTGCTGTTGCCTCCTTTAAGAAATTAGACTGTTGTCTGCAGGCCACATAATAACTGCTTCCTAAAAAATACAAGAACTAATTAATAGTTTATTAAGTTATGTTTCAGTTGCTGGTCAATACTAGACTGCTTAACACTAGATTCCGATAGAGAGCTTTCCTAATTTCTTGTTTGCTTCTGAAAAACCACAGTGATAGAGGTTGTGTCTACCGTGAGAGAACATGGGCCTGTTTTTCCACACATAACGTGTGGCATATGGAGCATAAAGCTTCAGAGTACTTCATCAGACTTCCTTTTTGGCAGAACTAGGTACCAAATGTTCTGAAAAGAAGGAAAGTTGAGTTTTCTGGTAAAACTTGGCGATGATCTCTTCTTCCAGGTCTGGGTGTTCCTCTCCAGAGGCACGTTTTCAAGAACTTGGTAGTTAGTAATACAGTAGTGTATGAGCTTTCCTAAACATACGGAGAAGGAATGCTTAACTGGAGTGAGGAATCATCTTCTCCGTGTCGATTTGTTTTTCCCCAGAATCTACTAAAACTGCTCCCTTGAGTTCTTCCACTACATTAGGTAATAAAGGACGAGTTTTTTCCGAGAAAGGGTTTTAATCTCACTTCTGGTCAGTTTAGTGACCTCTTGAGGAGAGCGATACAGTTTACATTGTGAAATTTTAGTCTCTATTTTTTAACAACTTAAGAAATAATAAGCAGTGATTCGAGTGTCTTTCTGATACGGTTTTACTAGCATAAGCTTATCTGCTGCTTATGCCATAATACAATTCAGTATACTGGAAAAGGAACAAGATAAGTTACCCTTTTTACTTGTGGAAAAACTGCACTTGGGTGTTAGTCCACAATAAACAACACTGCAGCCCACCGCTAAGGAGCGGCCTCAGGACTTCATTCCTGCAAGCTGTTGCAGTAGGTGGCTGGGAGGGAGGAGTGTGGTTGCAGTGGAGGAAAAAAAATTACAGGATTGTGCCCTGAATTCCTGTTTCATAATTGCTAAAAATCATGTTTGGTCTGATAGCAGGGAAACTATCAAGTTCTCACACATCCCAAACTAATTTGGATAGTATGGCCTATGGTCTAATAAAATAAAGGAAATTGGTTTTCTCAGCTTTTATAGGCTACTCTGTCATGGTAAACACCTTTATTTCCATAATTGCAGTTTATTTTTTTCTAGACAAAGTGATGGGTTACTTTTGTAGCTGGTGTTTTGGATTGGTGTTTTTATTTGGGTTTGGTGGGGCATTTTCAAACTTACTGACAGGAAGGGCAGAGTTCATGTTTCGGGGCTGATATGCCTGTGCTTTATTTTGGCAGGCAGCTACTGTGTTCTTAAAAGCATAACCACGTGCATTTATAAACGATAAGACATTAACTGATTAATTTACAAACTACACTGAAAACAAATTTCCTGTAATGATGCATCCTTCTCAAATAAACTTAATTTTTTAAAAAAATCCTTGTTAGCTGAAAATTGATAGCTTCCTTGCCCCTTTGACTTTTAGGCAGTTGTGAGCATTTGACAAGGGTCCCTCTCTGAGATATTCTGGAGCAATAAATTGATCTGAGGCGCGTTTGGTTCTTGTAGCTTCTTCTCATTAACCACATAGGCACTCTCCTAAGCTCACATGGGTTTGGACTTTGCTTTGAATGAATACTAATTACACTAGGTTGGAAATGCCTCTTTCAGTGACACGCAGGATATAGTGCAGACTTTCAGACTACAGTAGAGGTTAACTGTTGCTGTGTTTTGATTGTAGAACTTGAATATGTGTTTAATTTTTTGTGAACAGATTGATGACTCTTCTGCATCAATTTCTCTGGCCCAGCTTACTAAGGTATATATATATTCTTGTCAAATACTTAAAAAAAAGTGTTTGCTTCGTATTTTTAAATCTTATACTGTGACCTATAGCTGGATAACTGTTGTAATTTGAACAAAACTTTAGTTTAATTTTTAATAATTTAAAGTATTTATTTTAACTTTAAAATGCGTGTATATTTTGATACTATCCTGTAAAGAGTAGTTCCCAGTTTGGGAAGATAGAAGGGGAGTACCTTATCAGCCTCAACATAATGTTGCAGTATTACTCATCTTCAAGACACAAAGAAGAAGCACTTCAGAAGCTGTTTACCGTTTTTCATACGTTTTGTTAATTTTGCGTTGGAAACTAACACAATTTTTACAGAAGAATTTAATTGGCTGTAAGTTACGGACATTTGAGGGGGGGTTTGCAACAGCCAAAATACAAACGTTTCTGTAACATGGACAATTGCATGGCTATTTTTGAATTTTAGTCGCTGTAGTTACAGATCCACTCTTTGAATGCTGCACAGTTTCAGAAATTGTAGTATATATACAGTGGACAACACAATCTAATTTGTTTGAACGCAGACTGTGTAAATTGTGTAAATGTACCTCATTGTTTATAGGAATATACCAATGTGTATGTGTGGCATATGAGCAGATGTGACCTTCTGAAACTGTTGTAATGCCATGTTTTGCTATGGAACTGCTTGCATTTTTTGCTCAATAATGTGTAACTTTGTCTGGGAAAGCACTAGTGATTGCACTTTGGGAAAAGGCATAGTGCTAGCCGATTAAATTACTAGTCTTTAAAGGTACAACAAAGGCAGGGCCTAATGCAGAGTAGCTAGCTTGTTCTTCTGAAAATAAAGGCTGGAGTTCATTTCCAAGAAAGACAAATCGCTTCCCACTGGTAACTTCTTCCCTCTCTCACTGCAGAAATTAATTTGTGTACATTTGGGGCGGAAAAAAAAAAAAATTAGTTTGGAAGGTGGCCACCAAAAGAAATTGGTCTCCATTAGTGCTGTCCCTAAACGTGTCCTTGGTGCTGTGAACTCGTGTGAAGTTTTACTCTAAAATGTGGAGAACTGTCCGAGTGGTGTACACATTTAAGCTTGCAAGGAAATTGGAAGTATTTCAGAAAAATACAGGAACGTAACATAAAGCAGCTCAAAACTGTTACTTACTTTAACCTCTCTAGTGCAGGCTGGCTTAGCATGGAGGCAATGTATTAACAGTTTTCTGGTTTATTATTACTATGTATTAAATGCCATATTTGAATTTTGGTCTATTCCTACTAATGTTTTGTGGGTTTTGGGTCTGTTTTGTAAACCGTTTGGGTTCAAACAAATTAGTCAAGTATCTGTAAAGTTTTCTGTAAATGTTAATGGAAATGATTGCGTAGCTGTCGATCTGGATTGTGTTACTGTTGAGAAAAAACTGTGTATATGAAACAACTGTTTAATAAAATGTTGAAACTAGTTGGTTGCTTTTGTGAATGAATGCATATAAAAACAAGAACATGAGTGGTTGATCTGAATGATAGGTGCTTGAAGATCCAGATAATTTACAGTCACTCCCTTAGACCCTGCTTGTATCTGGACTAGTGTATAATAAAAACATTTGAACAAATACTACTTTAAAAAAATCAGCTGGCTTCAATAATTTGAAGAGCTAGTTCTGCATAATGTTTATATTACAATTTGTATGTTAAAAGGACACAGTCAACTGGAAAAAAATGCAGGTTTTGCTTACTTAGATTTTTCTTACTTATTGTTAAATCACTTAATATGAACAGTTGGGGGGCGAGTGTGCAAATTGGACTGTCTACAGCACATGATGGTCAAATTTCTACTGAAAAGAAGCTTTTGCTGAGGGATTATAAAAAGCTTGATTCCTTTCATAAAATCATAGAATCTGAAATTTCTTTTAATGTTTCTGTGTCAGAAGCTGGATTTCAGCACGCAAAACCAACCACCCTGAGTTTTAAGTTATGTGTCCTTTTAATGCTGCAAAATGTAAGTAATAGTATTTGCATACATACTGCTCAATTAAATGTACAGCGGATATCTTCTCCTTGAAATATGGATATATCTTCCTTCAAATAGTCTGGAGCTTAAAAATCAGTTTAAAAATACTGGATAGCATATTTTTTTTTTTTTTTTTTTTTTTTCTACACATAGCTTCAGTC
>Ga0065711_1041216_pt1 | contig 16322 bp, 4 predicted proteins | sample Hoacrofraction12_FD_59098 | JGI IMG/M metagenome (GOLD analysis project Ga0065711, IMG submission 59098) | Hoatzin crop microbial communities from Cojedes, Venezuela - Epithelial fraction 12 v2 (version 2) | ecosystem: Host-associated > Birds > Digestive system > Esophagus > Crop | place...
GTCACATGGTATGGAATGCCGGGCTCTGTTTGGCCAGGTGGGGTCAGCCCCCACCCCCCGGCTGTGCCCCTTCCTGGATTCCGGTGAAAATTAACCCTGTTCTGGCCAAACCCAGGACACCATGTCTTCAGCAAAGTCAAAACTGCTTAAACAGATGGAAATGATTTCTAAGGAAGTTTCAAACAAAGCATCAGTCTAGGCTTAGAAACCGAACAGCAATTCAAACTCAATAAGTTAAAAAACATTAGTATTCCATGTAACACTTTCTGAGTTATTTTGTAGGATGACATTCATTATCTCTTAAATTACCATAATAATCCAAAGCTCTTGCGTAGCACTTTTTACTTACATGGCTCAAAATATTTTTTCAAAGGGAAGAAACTTACTATTCCTATCTTAGAGATGCAGAAAGTGGCATAAGAAAACTTGCCTAAAATTATTGAAAAGAAAACTAAAAAATATCGTAGGAAGAAATTGGAAGCTCATGTAATTGGGAGTTGATCCCCGATGCTTCCTCTGGTACTCAAAACATGCATATTTTAGGTTAGCCACATCTACAAAGTCCTGCATCAATCCAACCATAAAACCCAAGAAATCCAAGGTGTTTCTCTGGCAATCTATTTCCCAAGACAGAGAGTATTTATTGAAATAGTTTTTATTTGTGAAGTTAGAATATTTACATTTGATATAAAAGCACACAATATAAAATCGTTGTTATTGTCAGAGTTATATTTCAGCCTCTCTTTGAGCTAATTCACATTAGATTAATTTCTCTCTGAATTTGTGAGGCTGTTACTGGAACATTTAGTCTAATGTCCACTAGTACTCTGTACCAAATAATGTATTTCATTCTAGAAAAATTTAATAACTTCCTTAAAACAGAAAAACAATCTAGTAAATTAAAAAGCTGTGTAATATATATTGTTTATGGCTTGTAAATCATACAACAAGATACAGTAAATTGCACATAGATTCAGACTATCATTCCATTGAAACTGAAGGGAACATGGGCATTGATTTCAGCAGAATAGGATTTTTCACATATATATATATATTTGTGTGTATATACATACAAGTGTACAGCTGTGGATATTTGTAAAATTACATATAGGGCATATAGGATAGGATAGTGCCAAGGTGCTCTGTCCCCAGCTCAGAAAGTCTGTAAGCGTATGTGTTTGTTTATTGACAATTGACTCTACATGCACACCAATAGTTCACTGAAGCTGAAGCTAACTATATACCTAAAGACTAGATATGATACAGGACTTGATTAGATACAAGTTAAACACTATGGTGCCAGACATCTGGTCTTCAAACTGGGTATGAAAACCCAAAATTCATCACCTGATTAACTGTCTCAGAGATGAAACCTCAATCTCTTGTTCATTCCTGAAGCTCACCAAGAGGAATGCTGCAGGCTGCAGTCGTTTTCAAACCCCATCACATTCAAGAGAGCAGGCTCCTTACACAGGGCTACAGATGGTCTCCACCATGATCTAGAGACTGAAGTGGGTTAACTAAGCATCATTCACTTAAAAATTAAAACACTTTTTTTAAAAAAAACCTAACACTGATTTCATGCCATCAGGGCCTGGTTTTGTCTTGCATTTTGTAACCCAGTGTTTGGTGCAGTGATTTCTCATCTTTGTATTGCCTTGTTTTTCTCAGTTAGGAATACTGGCAATGTTCCTGCTTCACAGGAGGCATCTCCTCAGTATTTTCCCCCTCTCCTTCTGCCTGCCACTAGCATACAGTTCCAGGACCAGAGTTCGGAGATAGCCTTTGGGTCCACGCCAAAGTCCACAGGTTATTTACTTACCTGTTATTAGCTATTGGACTGAAACCATTCAGCCAGGGAGAAGAACCCTATCTGATGTTTTCACAGCCAAGTTATTCATCATCGACTGGCTGTTAAATGCAAAATGCAGAGCCAGTGCTTGGTGCGGGGAGCAGAGCCTTAAGAGTTCTCTCTAAATGGTCATCCTAGTCAGTACGCTACCTCAAACTCTCTCTTCCTGGCTTTGCAAATCTCCCATTATTATACTGCAGGGTGGCATAAATCCACCCAGGCTAGTGATTTTAACACACTAATGGATGGTGGGAGATGTAGGGATTTGATTCTGGCATGCCACTGCCTACATACTCTAATCACAAGACTTTTGTATAAAATTTAAGTACTATTTTAAAAATAAAAACAGCTGTGATAACATTTTAGAAAAAATTCTACACGTGTTTTTGATGTGTACAGGAGTTGCTCAGAGCTTCTCTATTTTCTAGGCCTCCTATGAGATGACAGTGATAATCTGTCTAGTTTCTAGATTCCAGCTGGGCATAAGTAGGATCTGGGAAATTATTTGCTTATACCTGGAAACGCTGGGACTCTTATGCAGCAAACGTGTAGGTGCCTCTAGTAGCAGAGCAATCAGGGGCGTAACTGAGGAGTTCAGATTTCTGAGGCTTTGAACAGGAAGGGACACAGATTCAAGTTTTGGATTTGCTATTCAGATATGTTTACATCTTCTTTTTCTTTTCTTTAAATCTAAACCTAGATCCTTGTTGGACTGAAGCTGTAAGAAAACCAGCACATTGCAGAACTGAAATTGCAACTCAGGTTTTGTCCTAATAATTTATTCAAGCCTGAAGACTATAAAAGACAGAACACTGTTAATTATCTGTGTTCACTTCTTGGCTGACTAAACTTGTATAAAGCTGGTAAGTGTTTCTTTGTAGTTAAATATCTTTAAGGTTGTTGGAATTTTATTTTTTGCTGTTATTGTTTACTTATAAAATTTACATTCCAAGTCATCAAACTTAACTACCACTATGACTAAAACTTAAATATATGAATGCATGGCAAAGGATAATCCCATTGTCTTACTCTACAAGGGCAACATCTGCATGATTAGACATTTTAGAGCAGTATGTGTGCAGAGCATTTTGAAATCCCAGGATAGTATAGAACAGCTAAGCCATATCAATGACAATTCTGATAAACTGACTTCAGTTGAGGAAAGATGGACTGACATTTCTCTACCACTCACAGAACTTCACTAATGGAGGAGCTTAAACCACTTTTTTTGCAGCAATGAGTTACATGACAAAACCTTAAAAACCATTTACCAGTCTCAGTGCTTATACAGAGTTCAAGCAAATACAGTAGATGATACTGTATTTCCATGTGTGTGCTTGCATTGGGTAAAACTGTACGCTTTTCTTAACCTCGCAAGACCTTGAAGTGAGTGAAATAAAAAGTCCAACATCAACAGCCTATGTTTATAAGAGTAACTGCCATCTCCTGCTCAAGCATATTTCTAGGAAATATAAGCATCAAGGTAAAATAATCACAGGCAGCACAATAGCTTTGGATGGATCTGTCATAAAACTGATTTGTTATCACCTTTACTATTGACATTGTATTGTGTGTAGAAATATTACTCACTTCTCAGTGTTGCCAAAATATTTTGGGCTTTGTCTGCTAACCAGGGAAAAGAGTTTCCTCTTTGAAATGCTGCAGTCTAAGTCCTAGATTTGTTTGCCTCAATCTTCTCTATCAGCCCCTTTCAGTTGTGAGGGCCCTTCTCCAAAAGCAGCCGCTTTCTGCAGCTATGGCGGGATGTATCCAAGTCTGCCATTACTCACAGGGCACACACACAGCCCTGTATTTTCCAGCTAAGCTTGTTGTACTGTAGTTTTTCTTCAGCGTCTTCTTCTAGCTCCAGTTTTCTTTCAGGTCTTTATAATTTTGCCCTACAGTATGATTTTTTCACAATATAGATAATTTAATTTTTTAAATATTTTATGCTCTGCTTCAGTGACATTCTCACTCTCACCTGCTTAGCATTCAGAGACCACAGGAAAGAAACATAAGGAGGAGTACTCAGATCTAGGTATTTTTTTGTTTCCCTGGAATTCTCTCCTATCTTGATTTTATAGTCTCTGTATTAGATTTTTTCTTCTTAGGTGCACCTCACTCATTCTTTCTCACTGACAGCTCTTTAAAATGTACCTGTTAGTTTTCAAGTTCCTAGAATCATATTCTGATAGACGTAAAAGTTTCCTCTCTTTTGACAATCCAGCTGTTACCCTGCTGTGGAATAAACCAGAACGAATAGGATAAATCCTTGGATAAAAGTTTTCTGTGAAGTCCTGGAAACCATTAAAGTGATTAACTGAATGGCCTACCTGCAGTATCAGATAATCATAAAAATGACTTCTGATTTTAGAACCTTGACCACTGTATTGGATCAGTCTTGGGTTTATTCAGGTTATTTGGTAATGGGTAACTGTGATGATTTGCTTTACAGACTGCATTTTCATGTTTTCAGACCTTCACACTTCATTCAAAGTGGGATTATAATAGCTTTTATAAATCTTTCTCCAGCAAAATTCTGACTTCACTTCTGTGTGAAAACAGTTCTCTGGTTGAATGGTCTACTGCAGATCTGTCCTTGTCAGTTAAATAACAAATTATTTGTCTGATTTCTGTTTAGAAATTCAAAGTGAACTTTGCTTTGTTGGATATAAATTTTGGAGAAGGAATCCAATATAGTATCAGACTTTCCAGGGCAGTCTAAAATATTCTTTCTTCACAGCTGCTGTATTCTGTAATTCAATCAATTCTCAAAATCATCTTAGAAAGGGCACTCAAGCACTCTTTTTGGGGAAGAAGGCACTTCATATTCAGAAGAAGATAAAGGTTTTCAATAGCTGCTCAGAAAGATCATCAGAGGTGACTATGGCCCACTGACTCTGTATGCTCAGAGCCTGGACTGGAGACAAGCTAGCCAACTTGTATTTCTGAAAAAACAGATGGAAAATTTCCAAATAATTTGGGATTTTCCATTTTGTAACAGTCACAGCATAGCCAAGTCTCCATTTATTAAGCAAATGCTATCTATTCCTTATTCAGACAAAGTTCTCGTTGGCATAATGATAGCATTATAAGTTTGAATGAGGTTGCACGTGTGCTAAATCCTTCAGTGTTTACACACACATACTGAGCTTTACACATGAGAACACCACCACTGATATCGGGGGAATTAATCCCTTGCATGAAGTCAGGTGGGTATATTTAAGAAACTGGAGGACTAACAACTCACAAATGCTTATTTCCAAAATCTGATCAATTATATTAAATATCACAGAGCATAAATGTATGTGGGGTTCCTGGAATGAAGCCAATTAATTGCATGTAATTAATTACATAATAAATCTTCAAATCACCCTCCTTTGGCTGCCACATAATATAACACAATGAAATGGGGACAAATAATGGAGAACAGAAACAGATTTGGCACAGACATTTCAGGCTTCTTTCTATTTGACTGAACCTTTTACTCCTGTTAAAATCGTGGAAAAATATTGATTGTGGAGGAAGGCATATGAACTCTTAAACACTGGATATTGGCTAATGTTCTCAGACTGTTTGATGAAACTGGATTTTATTTACTAAAACAGTACATTTATGATAACATTAAAATCAGATTTGGCAGACTGAAATGTTTTTAAAAAATGTTAATGGATTACATTGAACGAGAAAAAAAAACATAGCTGTGAAAGAGCTTCCTGAGAATGATTGCTATTGGGAAAGACGGTGAAAAAAATCAGTCCATCAGGAATTGCTATGCAACCAATATTCACCATAACCTGGTGAGATTTTTAAACTCTCACTTTCCTGACCATTTTATTGTATAGTCGCATTTTTATACAGAAAGCTAGGAAAATCAGTAAAAGTAGTCTCAGACCAGAGCTACATGGAGCAGACCTTAGATAGCATGTGGAGACTGTGCACAACATATCAGAGGATACAACTCTCTCTTCCTTCCAAAGAGCTCAGATTAAAAGCAATCCAGCTGAAATTCATTCGTATAGCAAGCTGGATACTAGCTAAAATGCTGAAAGCCGATATAAAAAAATTACAGGTCCTTTATTTGTGGAAAGAAATATGGGAATTCATTACATATTAAAATAAGTGTCATCTTCCCTGCATTCTTCTTTTGGGAAATGCAGGGAGGACAGCTTCTAGACAGACATCCCCAAGTGATTTAAAAATATGTGAGGCCATTTGAATATTTCCTTGAATATAGATGAGCAATATGCATAAACATCTAGGAAGACAAATGCAATTGCTGAAGTGATGATTGTGTGGCAATGGAAAAGGGATTAAATGTTGCAGAAGATTGCACATAGCTGAAGGAATGGACAAATTATGATATAGCACAATGAACTTTTGTTTAAGCCACAAAGAGAAAGCTTGGATAAGTAGCAGCATCACTCCTTTTAGATATAACACACAAATAATTTATAAGTAACATAAAATGCATGTTCCTGAGGAAAAACTCTAGTAGCCTCAAGTGTGAATGCATCGTCAGACATATAATTACAGGTATAATTAAACATACACACACATGCATACATAATTCAAAGATTTCTTTCTGACAATTCTGATGTTGATACTGTATTTTTACTCTACACAGGTATCCTCTGCTCTGGGTCTGATTTAACTCCCACTGTACTAGCAATGCCAAGCTACTGTTTAACACCAGTTGAGTTTGACCAAATAGAAGTGGCATGGTAATTCTGTCTCTAATAACCGCAGTCCTGATTAAGGTAGCTCTACTACCTGTCTCCAACCAGCATGTGCCTTCTAGGAAGAGGAACAGAAATTTTTATTCCAAATCCCAGGTACTCTGGATGTTTGTGGATTTGCTTATTAAGCAGCCTTTGCTGAGACCTTGAACAAAAGACGGACAATTTCTTACAGCCAGATATCAAAATAATTCTGAGTTACTGCCACTCAAACTATTAAGAACTACGTCTTTTTCTTGTATAAACCCCATGATAAGGACAAAAAAATCTTTAAGTGGGTAATACTGGAGGGTTACAGTGCTACAATTACTACACAGAAGGTAAAATCCTGGACCATTTAACATCCAGAGGAGAAAAATTCCACTGATTGAAAAGTAGTCACAGATTTCATCCAGCTAAGAATAATTCTTGGCTGTAATATAACAGATTTCCAAAACTTTGTTCCGTGATGTTCCATATTCAGATATAAGTTACTAGCAATTTAATAAAATATAAATGCAAAGTAGACCAATAAGTAAAATTCTCAGAATATTTTGCCTGACTGAATTTACTGAACTCAGATTTTAATCAGAAATTCATTACTTCATCACATATTCTTCTGACTTTTTTTCAGGTCTGAAATCTGGACCTGGAATAAGTGGCTTTCTTGACTCAAAACAACATTGACCTTTGGTAGGTATATAACTAGTACACTGACAGGAAGGAGCAAGGCACTTCCCAAGGAAATGAACAGAACCATTATCTGTGCAAGGGTTTCTGCAACAGTGATTTTATGCTGAAGAATTTTGTTAAGTGGAAGAAACAATAATTTTTGCAACACTCTCACTGCATTTGCAACAAGAACTGGGTAACAGCTAAGTTAGAAATTATCTTGTTTGTGACAGAAGGGGTCTTTCAAGTTACAATAAAATGCTGCAAAATTTATTTGAAGTTATCTCCTCAGAAACTCTCAATCACATATTCTGATCAATACTGTAAAGAGTATTAACAGCCTAAGTAGCAGCAGAATGCTGTACCAGTCCATTTCTATCAGAAATGACCAGCTAAATGCTCTACACCACATGTAAGCTATTCTTCAAATCACTGTCAGCTTTAGCTCAGCAGTTTTCCTTGATATTCAAGCCAGCTCCACATTTTCAAAACATTTGGATTCAACAGTGTCAATGCAATGGTGGTTCCCATTAATACAGAGTAGGTAGCCAGAAAATAAACTATCACTGAACTGCAAAAGCAGCTCAACCAAAGTTAACAACCCAAAAACACTGACACATAGAAAGCAGAGGCAGCAGAATGCAAAAAGTAACTGTTCGCAAGCCTGACTCACACTGTGCAATGATTACTTTGTCAGCGGAGGGAGAGTGGAACAGGCAACATCCAGCCAGAAAAAGCTAGGGGTACTCAAACATGCCAAGCTCTGCCACCAGCTTCACTTGCTCTCGAGGTGCACGAGCTTTATACTTCCACCTTCAACATGACTAAGACAGAAGATTGATTAGTATGCCAGAGGCAAGATACCATTTTATAGTTTATCAAATTAGATAGTCAGAAGGCTCATCTATACCATTTATCACATGAAGACATACTAAGCTTCCTAAAGGCTGTAGTTTTTGGAATCATAGATCACTCTGATTCCAGAACTGAAACTTAGGCAAGACTTCCATTGCAGGACTGGGGTGGTAAATAAGAGCAGAGCACTGAGTAGATTATCAGGTTATTTTATGCAATGGATAATTACAAATCTTAGATCATCATTTCAAAATTAAACAACTGAGAAGGATCCTACCCACCTTACATTGCAAGTATTTATGGCAGGTATATTTGTTGTTTCACCTCAAGTGAATGAATCCCAACACAATACACGTGCACAGTCAGTCCCTGCTAATCAAAAATAAAGTAGCATGTCTGAAGTAATGAGGAAAACAATAAAGCAAGATCCGATCAGGGGTCAGTGGAATATAAATATGGATATAGGAATAGCTGGCTTCTTGGGATAATTTCTGTTCTCCTGGCTTGTGATTTGAATTAGATCCTAGCTGCCTTTGAAGGCAGGTTGGCACTAGTGGTTCCCAGCCAGTGTCAAAATTCATTCTCTTTTCCTTCTAATGGTGGTAATGTACTATAAAATGCCTGTTGAGATGAGAAGTGCTATTGTGGGAAGATACTTGCACAAACATTTTGTAGCTGGACTCTGACTTTAGTGCCCGGCATTTCACTTACCCTACTGGATTTGGTTTGCACAAGCTGATAAAAACTGAGGGTTGAATATTTGTGGAAATCTAAACCCAAACTGACTGAACTTTCATATTCCATATCAAAGGAAATTCTGGAATTCCTGTCCTTAAGAATTAATTCTTCCCTGACTGTACATCACAGGGCTATTTTGGGGCATAATTAATATCTGTGAATGGTTTAATAAGATGCTGATTAATTTCTGAAATAGCAATAATCAAATTAAATTAACTGAAATAAATTCTGTCACCAGCAAAGACAATTAAAATTAAAACTGAATTAATGATATATTTAACTGAAAAGGTACCACACAGTTATGAGAGATAATCTGACTCATTTTGAGACTGTTCGTGGGGAAAAAAAACCACCATTGTAGCTTTGTCTGCAGAATTACTTTTCCCACTGATTTAACAATAAAATCATTTTACATTGGACTGTTTCTGAAATGAAAACATATTGAAAACTGAGCCACTGTTTTCCTGAGCAGCTATAAATCAGGGCTCTACAAAGGTCTGAATTGCCAAAGACAGCATATAGCAGCTTCTTCACCCAGCCAAGTAATTCAACATAAACCCAGCTGAACTACACAAGTATTCGGCAAAGATTCTTCTCTGGAAGAGGTGCTTGAGGGTGGACACTTCATAAAAATGCTACTTTTGTTGCCCACTGGAACACTAATTCTAATTCACTGGGGGCAGAACTAATTTTCCATAGCTGTGGAAGCTAGTTATTTTATTTTTGAAGTTAAGCTAACTCTGCAATGAAGTAGCAATGGAAAAATCCCTTTCATTTTAGGAGCAGAAACTTTACTTATACGGCACAAGCAAATACAGCTTTAATATTGGATACACGAAACAAGCACTTATTGGTTCCATATTTATTCAGCAGGATATCACTGCTATGAAGCATCAGCAGGTGGTGTTCAAGGAGACTTTTAGGGAAACACCAAACAATGCAGACAATGCATTACTTAGAAGATCTTTCTTGTCTCAAGTCAGGATAAAGAAATGTCACTTGCTGCAGCAGAAGGGACCACATCTCTGGATATTTCTGTGAGTTATGCTCTGAGGGTGAAAATCACTGAAGTGAGGAGAACCAGTGTGAAACCTGCACAATACCACTTAAATCTTACTCTTAACTTAATTTCACCCTCAGTGACTACATTGCCTCAAAAAGCATAGTTATGCATCCTGTTCACCTAGTCTCTCATTAAATGTGCTTTCAAAGATCAAGTGTATCTCATGCTATGCTTGACTCAGTGTGTCTTTTATGACCCAAAAGAAACCTAGAAACTATTTCTCAGAGTACAAGACACCTGGGTAATTCTCTTCATGTCATGCTGATGTCTTTTTCAAGCTTTGCATTAACAGATATTTGCTGTTACTTTAATACAGTAAGAGGAGAAAATAAATCAGAAAATGGTTATTCAGCTGAAGAACTTCAATGACTAGCAGTATTGCTAAATTTAAATTTATCCACTGATCTTTATAAAGCTCTATTAAATTATCTAAATAAAAAAATTATTTAATGGGTTAAAAATATTATCATGTAAAACCTTGAAAAGATTTACTTCTCTGCCTTGCAAAAGGAATGAATTATGAATGGTGTGTTTATATATCGGCTTCTGGGGACTTTTAGCTAAATGATTACTTCAAAGCATATTCAGTTTAAAAGGAATCTGCATGAGGATTCTTTGATACATAGATATTTAAGAAAAACATTGTATTGTGGAGCATTTTGGAAAATTTAATGAAAGTCAAAATTTGAAGGTCCAACAAAAAAAAATTGACCAAAAAATATTATTCCACAAACAAAAACATTACAAACAATCTGATTGACCTATTTTTGCATGTATTATCTTGAGGACCACCTCTTACTCAGATGCTGAAATTAATTCCCTTCAACCTTAATCAGCCTCAGAGTTGTTAAAAAAAAAATCTGTGAAAAACAGTTACAAAATTAAATTTCAACTACATTTATTACTCACTACTTAAATTGTTTATAAAACTAGTCCTCTATCAGCCCAGTTTCTACTGAGAGAGCAAAATAGGATAATGGCCATGTAAGAATTGTCACCTACTTCGTAATTAGAAAGTACAGCTACCTCTATGTGTTATAATAGTTGTACTGCCTAGATGGCTTTATTGTCTTACAGCTTTCTGACATAAATGCCTGAATGTGGCTGTCACCGATCATAGCCTGATGTTGAATATTTATCCCTTTTTGGCTTGCATACAAGAAGACTTTTTTGCTACTAACAGCTTCAGGCTCTCTGAATTCTATATTTGAAGTAAATCCACTATTCTACTAACCAAAACAAAACTATGCTTAAGCTTTGAATCACTGAGGGTGCTGTCTCATTTTAATGTAAATAATGCAACTGTACCTCAAAGCTGTCCATATAATTTCAAGCTTTTAGAGCTTATGAAATGTACCATACCAATCTGTCATAGTTTTATTTAAAGTCATGAAACATCTTACTGAAGTTTTGCTTTTGCTGGCTTGGTAAATCCTTTAAATTACACTCCATTCCAATCAAACATTTCAAATGACATAATAGAAACTTCCTGCACACATAAATTTTGCCAAGTGCCAATCAATGGCGAAGCAAAACCTCTTCAACACTGTTTGAAAAAGTTTTACAAACTATGAGCACTGAAGTGGTTTTGGGATCTCGTATATTCAGCTGAAATGTATGCAGATGATACTTTAGTCTTAAAACATCTATCTAGTTTTGCATATGTAAACTCTACTGTCAGCATTTCTATGATAACACGGCACAAGCATTCCCGCTCTTAAGAAACACTCTGTATGACAGTGTTACAGTATTTTTGGTTACCAGAAATTGTAAAATTTTAATTATTCTGGAATCTGCAGAAAAAAAGAAACATATTCCAATACATAGGAAGTGCTGAAGAATCAGGCTTGACTGGAGAGAAGGAATGTTTTTATCATTCATTGGAGCAGGCATCTCAGACTAGACCTGCTCAGACATTCTGAAATATCTAGTCTCTTTTGGCCTAATTCAAAGGTTTAACAAAGGCTATAGAATTATGAAAACCAAGAGACAAGGAAATTGAACTACCTCTACTTGTGAAGAATACAAGAGATCAGTGCACTCAACAATGCCAGATATTTCAGTGAACACTCAGTGAGTACAATGAACTTTGAAAAGAAACAAAGAAAAAAAGGTAAAGAAAATGACCTCTCCCTCTATACAACAATAAATCAATATGAGATGATGAAAGGAGAAGGTTAAGGATTTTAGACTTCTGTCTGACTTCTATGGACGTAGTCAGTGACCAGCACGTTTCAGGACAGGCTACCACAAACTGGGAGAGAGCTGGACCCTTCTAGGTCTGGATTAATCATTATATATAGATATTGCTGTGATTCAAGACAAATTCAGGTGCTGTGTCCACCTTCTGCTGGTGCTCTGCCAGCGAATGAAGTTCCATCATGAAGTATTTAGATGCAGTAATCAAGAGCTAGCTGCAGATTATACATGTACTCAGAATGCCTGAAGATGGAACTGAACAGTTGAAATGTGTTGACACTCTGGATTTGTAAGTCAGAAAGCTTTCCAGTTTTTTGTTTCCATCTCAGCTGGTACATAATCTACTCAGCTGCCACTTTTCAAACAGCATTAGCTGCAAACCAAAACCTTAGCTAAGCGAATTATGTATTGCTAGAACAATAACCTAGTGTTCTCTTCAACATCATTAATAATGCAGCAGAGGAAACAGAAAGGTCAGCTGCATTCAAATTATTTACTGAAATAAGCAGACAACAGTCTGCATTATTAATTATGAAAGCTGTATATTTAAAAAAATGCTTTTATGAAGCTATTTGGCACTTTTTTTTTTTACTAGGAAAAAATGATTTTGTAACTAAGGCAGTTTCCATTTACTAGTTTAGATTTTTATTGTCCAAGAGAGAATTATTTAGTTCAGAACTATTTTTCTATTCTACTTACTCAGAATCTCATTAATACATATTAAAGCTAATATTTAAGATATGATCTTTGATTTTGAAAGAAGAAATAAAAAGGTATTTTTCTATACTGATACTGTAACTAAACTCACAAATAGCTTTATAGCAACAATTTTTGCTGTTTTGAATCTTTTTGGTGGTAGATTGAAAACATGCATTCAAACCCAGTCCATTTTAATTCTCTCTAGCTAATTCTCTTGAGAGTTTCAAATGGATTATTCCTTTGTCAGATCCCTTTGTCACAGAAACTTCCATCAAAATGTTCTTTTTCATGCATGTCTACTTTAGCATTTCCAAAAATCAAAACATTCACTTTAAACAATTTAAAAGACATTATTAATGTTCATGCAAGGAAGGAAACCTGCATTTTCAGAATATCTGAATGATATTAGATGTTCAGCCAGGGTTTCACTTACTTGGCAGTGATGGGACAATCTGTAGAATCAACCTACCATAAAAATAAAGGTTTCTATTTGCTTCCTGCTCAGCTGTACTGGAAGTTATATAAACATGACAGTTTTTCTATTAAAATTCCTTGAACTGAGAAATAGATTGCTTGCATCAACTGGGGAAAAAAAAAAAAAAGACAAAAAAACCCCACATCTTCCCCAGATTCTAACATAAAATAGGATTAAGACTTCTGTTTGAGCTGGTGGTGTGATGGCCAAGGAGTGCAGGTAGTTGTTCATGTATTTGGATTAGTCACAATGACATGAGAAACTGATTGATGAAGTTGAACTTTCTGGCATTTTATGGCAATATGTCTAATTCTACTTCAGTTGTGATTCCTTTATGATATTTTATTAATATATTTCATCTAATGGAATATATCATTTGCTAATTTCAGATTAAACAGTTGCATTGTTGCTAGCACACAGCTGGAGAACGGTGAGTTTAAGTCCAGTCTTTCTACCAAGACACTAAAGTTCTACTCCAGTATTTCTGAAATAATTATGCACAGTTTAAACTTCAATCATGTGTACAATCTGTTAATTTTAATGACATTGCTCACTCCTTTGAATTTTTAGAATGAACTGTTAAGGCTTTCCAGGATTGGGCTGACATACATGTTTTCCATAACTACAACTGCATACCTCTACCACAAGGAAGGCAGTTGGGGAATTTTACAGAAGCATGACCCAGATAAAATGTGATTGCTCTCTTTTGAGACCTAATTTGGATTGTGTAATCTACTAATTTTTTCTAAGGGAAGAGGACTTTACTCTTAACCTATGGAATACATCTAGAAAACTAGACTTTTACAGAGAAAATAATATTAATATTAAAATGAACATATTTTACACCAGAATTATGGGATACAACAAATATGCCCGTTTTGTGATCTGTTTTCAAACATAAATTGAAATTCAAATCTTGTCTTCTTGGTCTACATCAGTGTTCTGCCAAGAGAGCTGTGTTGTGTGAGATCATGCTGTTAGCAGTTTGCAGGAGCTGAAACAGTTATGCCCTTTGAGCCAATACAGGTTATTCCATTTGAGACAATCATTTAAACTATACTGGCAAAGGAGCACTGCATCTCCACAGAGAAAAGCTGCCAATATATTCTGCAAGTATAAGCATACTTACAAGAAAAGCCTTTTAAAGCGTAGACAAGCCTGTCATTAAATCTACCTTCTACCTTAAATAAATCTCTCCCCAGAGAAATATTGTTACCCTCCTTTACAAAATTCCCTTGCTCTGCTTCAAGCCATGATCCTCCACCAGGCTAAGAGCTCGTGAAGTTGGCTTAGTTGATTTAATCCTAAATTGAAAACTTGTCTGGTTATTATTGACCAACTTCCTTAATTCCCAAACCATGGCAAGGAGATATTCTGTTTGAGAATGCAACTGAAGTGTCTCTCTGTGCCCCCTTTTTCCTGATCCAGAAATTATAAATCTCTAGCCATGTATTTTCAAAGCATCTCTCAAAGAACTAGTCATGTCATATTTCTCTAAACTCTTGTTCTGACTTCTTTCTGAATATAATCTTGACTTTTTCAACCTGTGTTGTTGTGTGATCTCGAGTAATGGGGCATTTTAAGACCATCTTCATTGTATCTACATATTTTTTATTTCTTTAGGTGAAATGTGAAGATGTATTTCCTGAGCCACCATTTCTTCCAGTTCAAATTCTCAAACAACTTGATAAAAGTATCCTTCTATTTTGTCATTATTCAGCTGAAATCAGCGTCAAGGCTCCCACTGACCTTTTAGCTAGAACATACCAGTGGGTTGTTCACAGTTCATTCATGATATCTGAATGGTGGAGATATGATCTACATTTACTAAGTCTGGATGTAGTACTATTTATGGCAGTGATACAAATGCATACTGTAATATCAGTGTTCAGGCATTTCATAAGCAAAAATATTCAACGTGGACTTTATTACTAATGCATACAAACAACACGCCACTGGACACAGTAACCTCTGCAACAGGATCAAATCGCCAGGAATGTTTGCTGTGTTAACCCACTAGGACTGTATCTAGGTATAAGATATGCCAAGATGAAATGCAAATTTTCTGCAGTCTTTGATCATTAACATAACTTACAGAGTAGAATGTTTTTAGTTTATGAACTAATAGGAGTTTATAAACTGGTATATGAGAAGCAATCCATAAGGTTTTAATGGGGTTTTTTTGGTTCTCCAAGATAGCCCCTAGTAGTATCACAGAACAGCTATCATAGCTGATGATTATGACTGAGTCTATCTTAGGTTTTGCTGCTCTCTATTTAATGCTGATCATTCCATTCTTCAAAAACATTGCCTGAAAACTTTCCATCCAACTCTCCCACAACATAACAACACCTTGTGATAAATTCCACCATACCCAAACTGAAAGGAACTATAAGGACCATTTCTGGTTATATCTTGTAATTCAGGCATTTCCTACGTGATTTATTTTTAACCTTTTTAATCTTTTCCTGGTTATCTGACCTGTAGAAAATGTCCTGTCTGACTCACATTCTGACAAAAAAAATTTAGCCAGCAGATACATAGTCATTATCATGTCCCCACACCACTAGGATGATGATGTCACACTGAATTAAAATGTTATGGCTACTCTTGCTCACAGGAATCTGCAAAACATACCCTCTGGTTGCTCTAATTGTAATACAAGGTCACCGATGCTTGCAGATTTTTTCATGATGATCTGCCAGGAAAACGTCATTCTTTGCTTGTGCTGCCAACAGTCTTTACAGCAACTAACTAGCTTGCAATAAACTATGACTTCTGCTAAAGAGTAAATCAGCAATCACAGAATCACAGAATAGTAGGGGTTGGAAGGGACCTCTGTGGGTCATCCAGTCCAACCCTCCTGCCGAAGCAGGGTCACCTACAGCAGGCTGCACAGGATCTTGTCCAGGCAAGTCTTGAATCTCTCCAGAGAAGGAGACTCCACAACCTCCCTGGGCAGCCTGTTCCAGTGCTCCGTCACCCTCAGAGGGAAGAAGTTCTTCCTCATGTTCAGATGGAACTTCCTGTGCCTCCGTTTGTGCCCATTGC
>Ga0065711_1041217_pt1 | contig 16322 bp, 7 predicted proteins | sample Hoacrofraction12_FD_59098 | JGI IMG/M metagenome (GOLD analysis project Ga0065711, IMG submission 59098) | Hoatzin crop microbial communities from Cojedes, Venezuela - Epithelial fraction 12 v2 (version 2) | ecosystem: Host-associated > Birds > Digestive system > Esophagus > Crop | place...
AGAACCTCCCTCGACCTGCTGGCCACACTCCTCCTAATGCACCCCAGAATGCCATTGGCCTTCTTGGCCGCCAGGGCACACTGCTGGCTCATGGTTAACCTGTCATCCACCAGGACACCCAGGTCCCTCTCCACAGAGCTGCATTCCATCAGAACACCCACCCACTCACCTGAAATTGCAAGCTGTTGTATCTTAAACTGGATGTTTAAACTTGGATTCTCCTCAGGCTTGGGGGCTCCAGACTGCAGGTTCACTATGCCCTTCAGGTTCGGTAGCTTTTGAGGGGTAATTTTGCCAACGTCCCACGTTAACACCTTGTCGAGAAAGAGAGAACAGTAGCAGTAGCTTTCTAGGAAGCAACCTATGACGTCAAGTTCACACCAAGCTTTCAGTTTGCAGGCGAGGTGCAGAAAGCAGCCTGGTAGCCCTGAGAATTATCCCACTGGCTGGCAGATGGCCTGGTTAGGGCTCCTGCAGGTATGGGGGGGGGTCTTTTCCCTCCCAGCATTCTTTTGGCCCTGGCAGCGTTCCTTAGCTGGTTTGTGCCCTCAATACACCTTGTTCCCTTAGTAATGGTGACCGTTGCTGTGGACAGATTGGGTCAGCTGCCATGAAGCAGGGAGAGTAAACAGCACAAAGGCTGCAGCAACTTCAACATGAGAATGAGAAGGACAGAAGCGAGGCACTTGTCAAAAGGAGATTGTTAAGCTGGAATAACTTTCCTACAGGTCACTTGTTTCCCATTGATTCTTACACTTTAAAGATGATACATGGAACCAACTTCGCCCTTTACTCATTCACAAGAGAGATGGGTTTTTTTTTTTTGTTCTACCATAAAAGAAAATTGTTGATAAATGCAGAAAAATCTCAAGTGTCCCTACTTCTACAAACTTTTGCAGTAACAATCCACCTACTTATCCCAACTCTTGAGAAAAACACAGTATAATTTATTGCTGCAGAGAGGAAAGGAGACTTCTAGTGTTTTTGTTGGTTTTTTTGTTTTAAAAAGATGAAGATCTGTTCTTTTTGAAACCAAATGTTACTTGGAGAGCTTTCACTTACAATTCAAATCAACTGCTGACTGAGATATTCCAAGGGCAGCAGAAAGCTCAAAAGCAGGGTGTTAGAGCCAGCAGAATGGTTTGGCTCAGGCTGCATTTCCATGAAATGGTTCCCAGGTACTAAAAAGCTTCAGGAGCTTTAGGAAATGCAGGTCTCAAACGCCAGCTCGGAGGCAAGACAGCAGGACTCCCAAGATACAGTTTTCCAGATCCTTTGTCTTCCTCCCTGCCTGTCTTCAGGCAGATCTTTCAGAAGAGGGCTTTTTGTCATCTCCTGCTCCCTGTGTTTCTGGCTCCCTATTTTCTAGTCTACTGCATTTTCTCCAGATAAATATGTTTTAAAGAACACAGACTGCAAAATATACCATAGGTGAAACCACCAGCAAAATACTGCTGAATCCACTAAAGAAAAATATTAGGAGGGTGAAGGAGCAGAGGAAAAGAGAAGAAGGAAAGGGGAAGGGAAGGGAGACTGATAAAATCAGAACTCACAACCGGTGTGTATCTAAGTTTGAAAAGGTAAATTTTAAAAAGAAGATTTAATTCATAAACATATGCTGAAGGGAAAGTTTTCTGCTAAGTGTGGAACACTGCTCCAGTGCTCTGCAATACGTATGGCTTGCTCTGATGTTGTCTTAGATAGTTAAATAAATAAAAACTTAAGACTTACTTTAGTAACTGGGTCAAACGTATAGCTGCCTTGTGTAGCAGTGAGGTTCATGTTAAGTACGGCCTTTGGCATGTGAACTGTCATGACAACTCCTTCTACTGTTTTCCCCATATTCTGTTTTGGTCCAATGGTAACATCAAATCTTCCTGAAGAACTGTTTTCCTTAAAACTGATCATGTGTTTCACGTACACAGGAATTGCCACCAAGCTGAAAAGAGAAGACAATAGCTGAAGGCATCCTGGCTACTTCTCTGCTCCAGAAAACAAAGCTCTTGGTCACAAATAGTTCTTGGGTTTCTGGCAGGTTTTCAAGCTAGAACCAGCTTGTTTCAAAAATGGAAAGTGATACTCAGCTCTTCAACATCATTGCTGAACTGATTTTATTAGCAGAGAATCACAGGGAAAAAATATTTTCTTCCAGATCACTTGTCCTAATCCTTTTCCCTCCAGCTATTTATTTTTTTAAAGTAGTCTCACTGAGCCAATTCTCAGAACAGCCACCAGTCAAATCACTTAGTTTGCAAGTATCTCCAGTTTAGACTTTTTTTCAGTATTCTTTTTATGAAGAGCAGAGTCCTCTACGTACACAGAGACTTAGCCACAAAGCACCTAGCAGCAACGACTACCAGGAACGAATAGCCCTATATTACTGTTGTGTGCGGTTTATCCCACCGAAAAATGATTGCTGAATATCAGCGGCTCACTGAAAAACTGTTTTCTTGTTTTAGTGGGGACAGAGCAACTCACGAGAGAAAACCTGAGAACACACATTTTAGCAACAATGCAAATTCCGCCCGTAACAAGGAGAAATCTGCAGTTACTCAGATGGAAAGCGGTAGATGGTACATCTGAACAACTAGTGTGTCCAAATGGAAACGTACTTCTGTGAACTGACACGGTAGGAGATCAACCTGAAATTCCCATCGGGAGGAATAAATGACAGGACTCGCTCGGACTCCCAGCGTTTGAACCGAATACATGGATGGAAGCTGACGTCATCCAGCAGCCGTGGGTTCTGTAAGTAGTGGCAAAGTGGTAAGTGAAATCTCATCAAGTCTGAGCGGTTTGAGCTAGCAACTGAGCTCTACACAGTTCCTATTTCTTAGACTCTTAAGTATCATTCCTAGCCATTACCTGAGACATGTTACTGAGCTAGATGGATTTCTGGTCTGACCTCGTACAGCAGTTTCTGTAAGGGTATTTTTATACACAGACAAAAGCCATTCCAACTTTTGAGCAACGCAGCAACTTCTACAATGTAACGCAAAACTTGTTGTTTTTCGCACGTGTAACACATGAAGTAGTGATTGTGCTCTTAAATTGTTTGAATCTGATTATTCAGAAAAATAAATCCTGAGCAATTAAAATTCCCAAATATAAGATAAATTTACCATGAAAGAAAGAGAAAGATCCGGCATTCCTGAGAGCTTAATACACGAATCAATTACACCTTGGATTTCTGCAAAGACTGTGGAACCTGCAGGGGGAGAAAAACAAAGAAAAACAGACACTTGCCTTAACATTATTATGATGGGCCCAACAAACGTTGTGAAGTGCAGCTAGAGGGCACAGATGACATTTGCGCAAGACTCAAGAACATGCCAAGCACCGATAGGAAAGGTCATTCCAGTTACCTGTGGCCTGGGGAGCTTGCTAAAATATACGAGCCAGAGCAAACAGCTTGTCCCAAATCAGCTAATTATACTTGTGCCAGCTGTTACACAGGACTTGGACTGGATGTGCTTGAACTGGCTGCCAGCAGTGAGCAAGTAAGAGTTTAGAAAACGCAAGCTCTGAATCTTCCTTTCTTTTATCCCTGTTCCCTGTCTCCAGAAAACTAGCAAACCCTGTAGTGGTGCAGGGAAGTTGAAGCACATCAAAACATAGTAAGTTTACGCTATAAAGCTCCAGATAACCTTGGCTTTCACAAGCATGGCTTGCTGAACAGTGGGATTACATATTCATCTTCACGTTCAATAAATGTATAGCAAAAAACCCCCAACTCCAAAGCAAGAATACCAAGCATCCTACCCAGGAAAGGCTCATTTCCTTAAATGCCCTATAAGGACAGAAAGGCATCAGCAGGACTCTGGACTACTTAGCCCTACAAACAAAGGTTATTTTAGAAGATATGTAGAAACTATTGCTGATCTAGTCAAGGGGAAGGAGAAACTGTGGGCTAATACTTTGCTTGAAAAGCAGGGATCCAGTTTCAGATGAAAGGAGCTAACCATATGCCTCTGAAACAAGATAACAGCCCTATTCTAGGGGAGCAACCTTATCTACTTCTTTGTCCCAGTGAAGGTTAGGAAGAAAGACTCTTGGCATTGCTAGTCCCCCAGGGATCAGAGCAGAAACGAGTATCTATGCCTCCTGCAGGGGATCCTCGTAGTACTCTTGGGAGTCCGTTTGAGCTAGGAGAGTATCACAGCTGTCAGGGTGTTCTGACTGTGACTGCCACCCCCTTTTAGTTTCAAGATGGCGAGACTAAGAGCTGCACAATAGCTACTTCTGACTACCCAGTTCAACAGTGGCCAAAGCATTCACTGAATTGGTGTACGGAACCAAAACAACACCGACGACTGCTACAACAGCAGCAAAGAATGAAGAAATCGAAGATTTGCTCCCTGGCCCACACCACCACAAAATGGTGTCGTGCAGTCTTCAGCTTTAGTAACTGACGGCCCCAGTAATGAACAAAACAGCAGGCTCCTGTCCACAGCACAGCTGGTTTCTTTTTTGGATCTTTTTTCCCTACTTCTTGGCACTGGCAACATTTACACAAAAGTTATCAGATTCCTCCTCAGAGTTAAATTTCAGATTAAAGATTTTTGTATTTGAAGATACCATGTTTCATTTACAGAAGAGAAATGTTTCATTTACAGAAGAGAAAGGAGTATTATTATGCTTCATATTATCTGGCTCCAGTTTATATATAATGAAAACAATACGGCCCAGCTATTTCGCACCCAGTTTTGTCTTGCCATCAGAAGAAAGCTAATGAAAGCTTCTGTCTTGCTCACTTGAGGGCCTGCAAGGACTACAGTAAATTGTTGGCAAGACCAATGGAAGATAATTTTCTCATCACATTTAAAACTCCAACTATTTTTTTCCATTGATATCTTTTAAGAGATAATCAATGTACAAACAGAAAACATTTAAGTACAGAGCATTTCTTGTGGATATTCTTGAAGCAGCCTAGAGCGTATCGCTATTTTAAGATGAACTGAAGAAATACCTTTGGGCATGTCATTTTAAATCGTGTATTTCCATTTAAGATATAGATTCATGTATATAAAACACAAGCAAAGAAATGGGTCGGACTGTATTCTCTCTAAACATCAGCAGCTAAATGTGAACACATTCAACAAACAGAAATGGGTTTGCAAGGCATCTTACCTGATTTGTCTATAATCGCATCAATTTCTTCAACGACATCAAAATAGGCTTCGTTGTTTGTGTATTTTACCCCTGCTCTGCGCCAAGGAATGTTGGACAACTGGCCGGTGGGAAGTGTGTCACCCACATTACTACTGCCTTAAAAATGAAAAGGAACTCAAAATTAGTAATTAATTACAAGAGGAATGTTTCAACTGCCAAAATTAAGAATCAAAGCAAGATTTGCTCCCAAGAACTGCAGACTAGAACCTGGAGCACTAATGTTTCATTCATTAGGTGATGTGAATGCACTTCAAGGACGTGTCCAGACTTACAGTTCAGACTATATTTTGCACAGCAAAATACAAGGCTCAAGTCAGCAGGAGGTTTGAGAGGGAGGAGATGTGGGGCTAGATCCTGCAAAGGATTTCATCGCTTCAGTTCGAGACATTACAGCTCCTTGCGAGCGCTTCCCCCTTCTCCTAAGAGTTTTAGCCGGCTGCCTTGAGGGCTGATCTACCAATAAGAGTTGTTATGAAGAAAGACCTGGAAGAAGCCTGAGGGAGGGCACCAAGCCCCTTTGCTTGGGAGCTGTTGTTAGGCTGAGGCTCTCACCCTTGGCGCCCATCTGAGCTACCCTGCAGCAACATGACTGCCACATCGACATCTGACCACGTGCCAAATCGATCCTGGCCCATAGCCTTAACTTTCTGGCTTGACCTGTGTCATCGTGATGGGCCTTCCTGGCAATCACTGAGCTGCAGAGGACCCTGTTATCATCTGATCCTGACCCACTGGCTCAACTTCTGGGATCCTTAACAGTGATGCCACTGCTCCTGCCTGTCTTGCTGTCACCCTTGGCGCCTGGTACTTCATACCACTCGGTGTGAGAACAGGGCTTCCTGAGCTACCTAAACTGATGATTCTTTAAAAAGGAAAAATATCTTATCACTTCTGTGGCCTGGGTGACTGGTCTTGGAATCCCAGTGTAGTGGAAACAACTCCCTCTGCTAGAAGCAGGTCTCGGGACACGGCCACAGCGCATGTTTGCTTGCGCCCTTTAGCACGACGATTGTGGTAGTGTGTCCTGCCATGTGGGACAGCTTCACTGAGAGGCTGGTGGCCAGCGGTTATCATTTCTACACAACCTGCTGGGTAGGCCCTCTCCTAGCAGGCGGAAAACAGAAGCTTTCATTCTTTTAAGCTAGCAAAATACCTCGCAGAGAAAAACTTCCTCCCTAAAGTCCCATCCTGGTGCTATAACACGTCGGGGAGGAATTGCAACCATTTCCTCACTGCCATTGCATCTCTGAAGGGCAGCAGTGGCCACAGCCACGCCTCGCGTCCATTGGCTGCCAGGCTGCCCTGGGCAGGCGCTTTCGGCTCCTAGGGAATTCTAATAAGGCTTTAGATAAAACTAGAGGATTTGATGTTGCAGCCCTTGGCTTCAGGAGTCTTAATGCCCCTTAGAGTGGTGCATCTAGTCCATTAACATCATAGATATTTTTCGTAAGTATAACTACTACCATTCAAAACCACATTAAAAACAAACACAAACCCCAAAAAGCAGATGTTAAAACTGATGAGATTTATACTCAAAGATTAAACCACATGTGCTACCTCAAAGACCAACTCCTCCGAGCACTACCTCTGTATGGCCCTGCAGCCCCCCTACTACCCTTCTCTAACACAATGTACAGAGGAACATCTTAGGTATCACTGACCCCATGTGACACTTCACAGCCTTGCTCCCTCACAGCCGCCTGCCAGACAGGCAGATTCCACCAGCTCAGCTGACAGACATTTGGCTCCATCAGTGCAAGACATACCCATTCACAACAGCCTGAAACCAGCTCCGCACTTGGTGGATGCTGATGGTGGTGGGGGTAGGGAGGACGCTGACCACAGGTTGCTTGCCTCCCTTCATGCTATCTGTTCCCAGCCAGCAAAGATTTATTAAGTATGTTATATACCTTTCTATAATGATTTCTTATAGAATGCATAACCTTCTCCAATGCCCCTTGGTTATTCAAGGCTCAGGGTGAGTGAGCTCTGTACCCATCCCAGAGCACCTGTCTCCAGTAAGCACTGTCGGTGCTGGGAACTGGTGGTCCTGAGGGACTTCAGCAACTGTGGTTGGACCACGCAATGCCACTGGGGATATCGCAGGGGTCAGGCATAAACTGGAAATAAGGAGGAAGTTGCTTTTATAAAACTCTTAACTGTGAGAAGTGGCAGGACAGTGGCCTCGCCTTACAGATTCACATCAATATGATGTTATTTTTCAGCCACGAAGCATGATGGGGCTTTGTTTTAAAGCAGCCAGTCACCGCTGAAAATTATTTCTTTTCATACCTGTGATGGAGTTGACAACGGAGCGCAGAATTGTGGGAGGCTTAATCAGCTCCTTCAATATGTTAGATTCTGTTGCCAGTGGAAAGCCATTGTCTAACATTTCTTCTAGAAGTTCATACACAATAACTACATTGTCTTTAATTGCAGTCTCAGAACATTCGCCGAAGTAATCCTAAACAAAACAGAGATTACAAAGGAGAGGATTTTTATTCCTGTTAAAATACTCCGCAAAAGTTTGGTTTTTTTGCTTATAGAAACCCCCTAATATATCAAGGAATTTTAGTGCCTAAACTGACTAGCTACTTCTACAGTCTGATGGCATCATATATTAAGATGACATTTATCATCTAATTAGAAATAAAGACAGTGAGCAGTGAAAGGAACATAATTTGATTTACTAGTATATATGTCCCAAAGGTCCTCCCACTTGTCAACGTTAACACATCTTCAGTTAGAAGACTCTTGTAAAAGAAGGACACTGTCTTTTGGCAATGCTCAGTCTTCACAGAGGTTCCTTTATTTACACTGTCTGTGAAACAGGCTGAAAAGTGACTCAGGCTTCGCAGCTCCTTCCTCCCTACAGAGTGCTTCTTGTCATCTATATAAAATGAACAGTATAAAAACTTACAGAAAAAAAGACAGCATTTACAAAGTGGGATCTGGGGTTTAGTGCACGTGCACTGGTAGCTATGCATCAGATGAATACACAAAATATGCCTTCTTTTCCTTTGTACTCTGCAAACCAGCGCTTGACTTAAAAATTGCAAAGGGGAAAGTCACTGACAGGAGGGTTTATTATCTTTCTTTAAAAGAAGCTTTTAAAAAAAATTCCCTTGGAATTATTCCAATTTTAAAGTCATTTAATGGTGACAGACCTGGAAAGTATCTGCTACTCGGTGCAGAAATTCGATTACAAAGAGTGGTGGCACTTCTGTCTGTATGACAGACACAAAGAAGATTTTATCCCGATAGATGCTGATGAGGTAGTGATGCGGTGTTGAGATGACAGGAGGCACATTCTCAACATCGATTGCTTTCTCTTGAGCTTCGAAGAAATAATCACACACAGATTGGCTCACAACGCTTTTCCAGTGCTTCTCCAAGAATATATCACCAGAACAGTTTATAAGAAACAGGCTGTGGATCATTTTCTGTTGGAAACACATTCAAATAAGTTAAAATAAACAAAACGATATGAGGATTGACATTATTTCTTCGCCCAGATTCCCTTTCTTACAACGGTTATAGTTTATCAACACACACTGTGAATTTAAGAAAAAGATCTGCTTTGCTGCTTTTCTTTAAATTGCATTTTCTTTATCCAGAGGGATGTTCCACCACAAAATATTTCACAGTCAATTAAGTCGCTAGCATATATCACAATGTAAGCAAGAAGCCAGCACCCTTGATTTCCACTTTCATTTCTATTTGGTGTTTGTAATTTATTTCTTAAAGATAAGCTGACTCTCATGAGTTGCCACTCAAACATGTTTGGCAACACATCAGGGTAACTTACACATAAAGTTTCCTATGGCAGAGGCGTTTACCTAACATTTACACACGTAACTAAGAGCTGCACAATCATAAAGATATAGCTCTTCAGCTTGTCATTACCTAACATTTACACACATAACTAAGAGCTGCACGATGATAAAGATATAGCTCTTCAGCTTGTCAGCTTTCAGCTATTTAACTAGAGAAGTGATTTTTATTTGCTGGCTTCTGATCTATGTCAAGCTGCACTTGGATAAAGGGTTGGAATTCATTAAAAGTACACAGAACTAGGAACTGAAATCTCATTTAATGAATAAAATTGCCTCAAATGTGCTTGATGCATATCAAATATGTTTACATAAAATGTTTTACACTTAAAAACTCACTCATGAAAAAGGGGAGTATGAACTGCAGATAAGGAATGTAACTGTTTTTTCTTATATCTTTAAAGATTTACAAATAACATGCCTCAGCCACTGATCCTTCATTTTATTCATGGGACAAGAAGCTTATCTGTGTTTCTTTAAAACTAATTCACAGTCTATTTCCCAACTTTCAATGAGATAGTAAGTGAACCAAGTTGTTGATTCAAATGAAGTGAATAAACTTTTCTCCACATCTGCAGAAGAGACAAATGCTGTCAGACTTCTGTTTATTTCTTTAGCCTTTACATGAGACACATACAATGCTTCGGCTGACCATCCTCTGACAAAAATAAGGTCCAAGTTTATACTCAGGCTTAGAAAACAAAATAAACAAATTGTAACCCAAGCACTGGCTCCTCCAGGTGAAGTTAACCCTGCATAAATTCACTCTGTAGTTGAAGAAGCTGCCCCTACCACTGGCTATTCATTCCTTTTGCCTTCCAGGTATTGATTTGAGCAGGTCTGTGGCTCTGCAATTAACTATATTAGGAAACTGCTTCAGCCATAAATTGACCCAGAAAAAGGAGCTTTTGGTCAGATCAACTTTGTGATGCAAGTTATTACATTGCCAGGGAGTGCTAGAGCTGGCGCGGAGGAGGTGGTGGAAATGGGCAGATGACAGCAATGGAGATACCCCACACTGAAGTTTATTTAGCCTTTGGAGGAATTCAAACATGACTTGAAAGAGACCAGTTACTGGGCATCTACACCTTGAAAAAGGAAGACCACCATCAACTCTGCATGTCCGAGAGAAGCCAAACACATCTACCAAAAACCTATGATAGTCTTCATTAATCTTATACTGTTTGGCCAAGATTGTGCCATAAAATGCAGATAAAATTCGCTCCTTCGCTGATGTTAACTCTGGTACACAAATGTGAAGATGGCACAGAAGCATCTAGATGTAAATGGCCCAGTCCCACAGAGATTTTAAGAAGTCCAAACACTGTATAATTAAACCGTATTCCAAAATACGGGAACAAACACCTAGCTCCATCCAGAGTGAGCTCTTGTTGCTCTGTGTGAATCTGAACTGCCCAGAGGACTAGGCTGACCTCCCAACACACTTGCAACACGGAAATATGGTGCGGCCCTGCAGATCTTGACGAAACAAAAGTATGCCTTCCAAAGCTCACCAGAGAAGGTGAAAAAGGACTACTAAGGAAGGTAGCTAGCATGCTATTTCCCTCCACCTAAGTCAGCAGATGTGGGAAGGGAGCCAAGACCCAGCTTTTCAAATGCTGAACTCCAGGTGCTCCTTCACATGCATGACAGCAATGTGCTCATCTTCGCTGGGGCCCTGCCAGGTCTTAGATACCTCCTGCCAAGAGCACACTGTCTTTGAGGGTAGACACAAAAAGACCAATAGTCAAAATGTGGACAGAAAAATTCACCTAAGCCAATACGGTATATAAGAGGAAGTCCTTTCGGTTAGTCTGATTGCCGAGTTGCTTAAGAGTGGGAAAGGAGACAAAGCTACAAAGTGTTATTGCGTGTTTCTACTGTATTTCTCCTGGACCAGATTAATCTCTAATTTAGTTTGTTAAAAAACACGACAATTTTAACACTGTGAGCACAGTGTTCTTATAAAGAAGCCTTGACACAATTGCTTTAATCCAGTTCAATGAAACATGTTCTGAATTTAGCCAGCGCTGGACATGAAAACCCTCCAAAATCTCCTGGATAGTCACACAACGGTGTCAAGTACAATCAACTATTGAATGTCAGTATTGTTCCACACTAGGGCAGCCCAAACATATGAAGGTGATCAGCTATAAAGCTTAGAATAGTTCTCTGTACATTTTAATGTGGATACAACAGCATATCTGTTAACAAATGTAAGACCCGATTCCTAGTAAACGCACACAAGGCTGCACAGGACAGTTTCAGTACAAGCAACACCAGTAAAACTCAATTTCCAGAGGACTTGACCTACAGCCCACTGTGGAGAAGCTATGCTGGACCGCAGGCAGCTTCGCATGATTCTCTGACTAAGCAGATCAGACACAGGTGACGGTGTTTTCAAGCCCTAGCAGTTGTCCTGCTGTTAACGCTCATACAGATTTTGTTGATCAGAAATGACTGCATTTGTCTCGATACACTTTTAAGAAGCACAGCCATGCAGCAGGCCAACATAATCGCTACCTAAATACAGCCCTGAGCAGTAAAATCCCACCTAGCTGCCTATCCTGTCTTCTGGGTAGGAAGATTGGGACTACAGGATTTCCCATGATATGTTATTATTCTGCTTCTAGTATAAGAGTTCCCTTCAAAACCCCTCACATACTCCCTTCCTCCTTCACAAGTTTTAGCAGTACATTAATTTGCTGCTGATGTGAAATGCTCTGGAAAACCAAAGCTCTCTCCTTGCAGCTGAAGAACAGAGCAGGCAGACCCACGGGCACGAGCCCTGCCCTGTCAGTCAGCAGGCAGCTCAGTCTCTATGCTTCCCAGTGCTGACTGTAATAAAGCAGCTCTCGTAGCAGTGGGGACACCAGTCTATCATACGCAAGACTAAGTAATTTGATTTATCCCCCACGCTGTCAAGCAATTGGCATGAGCCAATTAAAGATGGATTTCATGGTGGATATCTTACAACTGGTACTACCGCAAAAATATCTTATGTAAGCTATTATTTAACAAAAATTACTTGCCGTGCTCTGAATACTGAAGATTTCCCTGCTACTCAGAGTGTCAGATTTCATTTCAGACATACAGACATCCTGAAACTCATTTCTCAGTACCTTACCTTCTTCTCTCTCATCAGAACATTAGATTTGCAAAGAAAAAAAGACAAAAAAGTGCTGAACATAAGAAATCAATCTAGTAACAGTAAGATTCCTCTGACCAATAGGTCAAGTTCATATTTGTGGCCAAACAGCAAAGCATGTTAAGAGCTGCAGCACTTTGAGGGTAAAGGTCTTTAATCAAAGTTACTAAGTTTAAAAAAGCAGTAGCAAAAGCACACCACCAAAATTTAAGAATCGTGAGAGTGCCTGTGCAGCAGCATACACGTACACCACTTTGAAATGGCAGCGTAAAACCACTCTACGTAAAATACCGAAGATGTGCTCCTAGGACTATTTCAAAAGGACAAGCCTCCCATCTCTCTGCTTTTAGGCCTACCTAAGAAGCAGACTGAAGACGTACGTGGACTATTATTTGCATCTTTCGTCCAGCGCAAGCCATTCAAGCTCATTTTTAGTAGGCTGACAGCTGTCCATGCTGCTGCCTGACTGAAAGGCATCTTACAGGCACTGCAGCAACAGCAGCCCAGCAGAGGTTCTGCAGCTTCTTCTCACAGGCTTCCTGTCCCTGCTCTGACTCATGAAACTCCACACGATTCTTTGCAGCCATTTCCATCCTACCAGAATATGAAGTCCTCACAGAAGAACTAAGTATTTTAACTAAGGCGCCTTCAGTACGCTGTTTCCAAGTCAGTATCTTCTCTTTTGACTAAATCTGGATTTTGCAATGTTACTGTTTTTTCAATCTCTTGGCACAGAAACATCTGGACTGAAGTCACAGCAGTCTTACAAGACAAAAGTGGAACTCATCAGCAAGAGGGAGAGGCTGCGAGCATGGGAAAAAGACTGATTGCACACGCTTGTCCTTAAGTCCTCTGAAATGTAATTAATGCAGACATACTGTTACCAGCTGCTTTTCCATAACACTGAGCTGAGTTACAGCCAAGCTCTGAAAACCAGGAAGCGAGGAATCTTTCCCTGACCTCTGCCATGCCCTTTAGAGCTAGTAACAATCACAGCTCAAAACGGGACCATCACCAGGAAAGCATTCCACGGCTTCCATGTTCCCTCCATGCGGCGCAGCGGCTCCGAAGGGTGGAGGGATTAGCAGGGGGTGGACTGTCTGAGCCTCCGTTAACGTATTTGTCGAAATGAACTAGTCACAAGCGAACGGAAAGTAAGCAAATGCTTAAAGTAATCTGGAGAAACAAATAAGCTAAGATAGGCAGCTCTATTTCTGTGTTCAAGCTGGTATTTTTGTCACAACCAGCTGGTTCGTAGTTTAGCTTTTTCCTATAAATTCAAGATGTGTCCCAAATGCGCCACAGATGCGGCAAAACTAGACAACCTGTGCTCCCCACCTCCCCAACCCCATTCACCAGCTCTTATAACAGCAACCCTAATGAAGAGAAGTCCTATTAAATACCTGACTGACATTTTCAAGACAGCCAGCGCAGCAGCTCTGAACAGACGTATAACTGGCTGGACCAACCTGACACAACACTGGAAGCTGCGATTCAAACTGATGTACCTGGAAATCTCAGATCTTACTAAAATGTGAATGTTCTGTCATTTCACGGTTTTTGCAAGGCTCCTACCATTGTTAGAGTATCTTACTGCTGCTGCTCAAGTGTCATTAATCTTTTTACACGTAAGATGCACATGGCATAGGTATCTGCACATTAAAGTAAAAACATCTTTGCAACCCTTCTTAAGAACTGCCTGGCGTCTCTCTGTGTTAGTCAAGCAAAACTCCCATAATCAACTCTAACTTAACACTACGAAGTGCATGTGTCTGTACAACAATTCAGACGCATATTTTATCAGCAAGATCATCACTTTGCTTCCCAGATGCTCACTATATATTTATTTATCTTTACTCTTATTTAAAACTTAGTTAGTGACTTTCTGGAATTGTTTTTAAAAGGAAGTAGTCCTTTGAGAATACTCTGAAGCTGTCTTAAATCAGTGTTTGGTATCCATAACAAAATTTCCAACTCCCTCCATGCTTTTACCAATAACAATCACAGCCTGCATAAGAATTTGCGCAGCATTTCATCTACTGACCGATGAGCTTTCCAATAATTCATTTGCACAGCGTCTCTGTTCAGTTTAGTTCCAGTATAAATATTCCAGTCGCTGGCAAGATAGTTCCGTCTCTTGACAACAGAACAATATTAGATCCTGAATAATCGAACAATATTAGATCCTGAATAACTGCAGCTCCCTTTGGGACCTGCAAGAACAGAAAGCTCCACTGTAAAAGCTGAAAAGGCAGGAGTTTCTAAGGAGAAAACCCACCAAAGCAATTGAAAATTCATTGCTAAAACTGAATTTTCACATGAAGGTGGAACATTTCTAACACAATTTACATGTGAATTAGACGCTTTAGGACTACTAAGGGACCACTTCAGAAATTCACTCTCTGAAAGCAGTACTGAATAGACAGAGAGGACCAAATGGGCACAGGTAAGGTGAAGATCTTGTCCCGCATTTACTGTCAACTATATTTTCAGGAACAGACTGATAATTAGGCTCATATTCCAGCCTAAGCATGGAGAACTCTACAAGGCTAAGGCAGCAGGATTCGATCATAGGATACAAAAGCCTAATCTTGGTAGTTCTTTGGGAAGATTTCCATCGTGCTTTCCTAATTCACTGCTCCTGGGCTGGAGCGACAGTGCTACCAGCTTTATACTGCTCCTTTCCACAGGCTCTATTTTAAGAGGCACTCCAGGTTGTAGAAGGGACAAGCACAGTGCCAAAGAGCCATGTGGTACTGAAATACTACATCAGCGCCAACAAGTATCACTGGAACCCTGCTGTAAGCAACAGCTCTTACTAACGTGTGTGTGCTCTGCCACAACGAGTCCAAACGTGGATGGTAGAAAGGTGGCATATAACCATTTTTACCTCCCTTCTCTTCCATGAGAAGAGATCAGAGCGGCACTCTAATTCTTCCACCCTATATGAATAAAGTCAGGCTCCCGAATACTAAGTCTTCAAGGATCTGGTAAGAAGTTCCTGTTGAAAAGCAGCCTCTCACACATTATGTTGAATAAGCATAAAAAAGATTTCACTTATTTAAGGTGTACTAGCTAAGTTTTGAAAGCTATATGGGAAGCTGTAAATTGGGGGAAAATAAAAGGGAAACAAGAGGAAGGAACTTAACATGTTAAAAAGGTTTAATTTAATTTCTTCCCATTATTACAGCCATGAAGTACAGCTGCCACTTATCACCTGCTCTCCAGATCTCTCTACCTCAAGGACTTCAATTTCTCTTTCATGAATCCTCATGGCAAGGTTTCTATTCAAGATTCTTAATGCAGAACTCCTTGCAAGAAGAGCTTTATTTGAAAGAGTAACTGGGACTTAGCTGGTGCATAGAGATTTTGCAGAACAGGAAATACCATTTCTGGACAAGGACAGCAAAACTAAGCACTAGAGGGTGTAGAGCAGTCTTAATGTTTAGTTTGCCATCTGCAAGGAATTTTCAGACGGGAAAGAATCTACTTGTCCCATTTTATTTTTTTTTTTCCCAAAACCAGGTTTGCTGGTGTTTTTGAGTTAGAACCGAACACACCACAGATTAAATCCTAGACATTTACAGTGAAATACCACTCAGGTGTTGGTTTTTTGTACTAAATGAGAAGCTATGTATAGCTCAAGCCTGCTGGGAACTGCCAGCTGAATCATTCTCCTGGTTGGCATACTCAGTTCTTTCGTAAAACAGCGCTTCCATCTTTTTACCTCTTGCATGCATAATTTGCTTGTGCTTTTCTTGCAAAATAGCTTCTCCTCTCCCATTTTCATTATTCAAGTATGATTTCTTTCCTGGTTGTTGATACAACAGCTACGTTTAATGACAAAACTATTCCTCCACTTTGATCAAGCACCGAAACAAACGAAAAGCAGTAACAACCTCCACCCCGTTACCCTGTTAGCACCGAACAGGGCAGAAGCGACGTGCAATGCACAGTGGTGGACGATAACAGATTAATTTCCAGCGCCTGTTATGCAAATCTACACTCCCGGGGGCCCTTGCTAATCAAGCAGGGCATAGCCAGAACCACCGTGTCAGCAGCAGCGCTGCTGGAGGAGGGTTCGGGGGGCCTGGGTGCTACCCCTCCAGCATCACCCCTGAGCCGCCTCCCCCCAGAACCGAACAAAATGGCCCCCCTGTGCATACCCC
>Ga0065711_1041218_pt1 | contig 16322 bp, 6 predicted proteins | sample Hoacrofraction12_FD_59098 | JGI IMG/M metagenome (GOLD analysis project Ga0065711, IMG submission 59098) | Hoatzin crop microbial communities from Cojedes, Venezuela - Epithelial fraction 12 v2 (version 2) | ecosystem: Host-associated > Birds > Digestive system > Esophagus > Crop | place...
AAAAAAAAAAAAAAAAAAAAAGTCAGTCGTGCAGCAAGGTAGCTCACACAAAAGCAGTTCTCTCAGTTTTACATTACAGGCATGGGAGGCTCTGCCTCTGTTTCTGGAACAATCCTCCTCCCCGGCGCACAGCTGCCAGCCTGGGCACTGCTCTGCCAGCCTCCCTCGGCTCCAGCGCACACAAAGCAGCAACACCTGATCCGGGGATCACTTCTGTCTGCTGAACACTTGGCTGCAGCTCCTCGGGGACAGAAAGAAAAGTCTGTCCTGACAAGTTTCTACAGGGTCAAAACCCATTGCTTTGTCTTGACTGAATTAAATCAGCTCTTCTTGGCACATAATACTTTTAAATTAGGCATTACCCAGCTGCTCTCAGAAATCATCAATGCAAATCACTTGTGGTTTGTCTGCATAAGAGTTCATCGTCCCTCATGCACTGGAGGTACCACAGATGCTCCCCGAACAAGTATTCTTATATAAAATTAGTTGTTTCAAATTGCCTTAGAAATTTCAGCTTACAGTAACTGTTTACACATCGGGACTACAGTAAAATGAATCTGCCACAAAACTTACAATCAAATGTCTCGTTCCTCTGAATACTTAACATCAGACAAGATAAGAGTGCCTTTGGCTTAAACAAGACCTAACAGGACAGTGCACGAAGGGAGGTACACACAAGGTTTTCTAGGATCAATACCTAAGCTAACAAGAGACTTTGCTGGTAAATGGAGAACTATGAGTTCACGTAAAATAATGCAGTAATGGCATACTGGTACTGTCTAAAAACCAGGGAAGGTCTTACGCTAAGGCTTATATAAAGCCTTCATAAAGGGTCATACAATTATGTATGTGACAGACAGATATATCTACATATTACCATAACTTTAAAGCTGTGTCACAGTTTTCCTGACCAGCACCAAGAAGTCAGAAGACTGGATGCTAAGGCAAGCTACAAACTCTGCATCACCAACTGCTATGAATCCAGCAGCTGTCTCCTACACCTATACATGTACACAACTTCCACTCCATTGCTGCACTTGGCTTCAGCCACATGCTACAGTAAACCTCAAAAAAAAATCCCCCACACCATCACACAGCAAAGATCTAGTGTTTTGGCTGACCTTGTTTCCACTTAAAATAATTTCCTTTAGCACTACAAACAACATTTGGGGGATGGGGAGAAGAGGTAGAAGGCTGTTTCTTCCAGGATATGCTAAGGTTACAGATATTTAGAAATAAAAATTCAATATTTAGACAAAACTTCTTAAGTTAACTGATGTTCTACCCAAATCACCAGGAAGTATTAAGCAAGGTCTTAAAAGGGTGTTAGTAAATCAATACTATTCATTTTTTCTAGAAATTTCCAGATTTCTCTAAAACAGTTATTTCTAATTCTTCAAGACAGTCTGCTTTTACAATTTTGATGTCAAAGCTATAGAAAAAAAACTACGCAGTTTCAAATTTTAATATTTTGCTAACTCATGCTACACAAAAATTTAATTGTACGATTTAACTGATTTCACCGCTGAATCTGAAGAAATGCTAAATCAAGGAACAATGATAGCAATGAAGGCTCTTTCAGTTCTTAAAAAAAAAGTTTTCTTCTTTTTAAATAAAATACTGCCAGCATTGGTTTGGGGGTTTTTTGTTTTGTTTTTTAAAAGAAACATGACAGTTAAGCAGACAGTACCACCTTAAGATCCTCCCAGAAAAGTTTGTTTTCTCCCCAGTTTCAACTATAGACTTTGCCTGCCCATGCCTTATCACCTGACTTTTGTTTAAACAGAAATACAGAACTCTCTCATCAAATGAAGTGCAACTGCAATGCAGCCCTTATGTAAGCCTCATCACATGAATAATTAGCAGTGCCCATAGGAAACTACAAACGGCTTATTTCCCAACTATATTTACCAGAATTAACCATTTCTGGATCACTGAATTAAAAACCAGTGGCTGAAGAATGGGAACAAGCCAAACTGAAATTATAAGTGAGCAACAGATTCAGGACAGGGAGCAGGATTACCTGGAATGAGTGAGAGGATTTCCCTGCCTCTTGAAGTTTGAGATCAGGACTGGTTGCACTTCGCAAACAATCATGTTTTTAACTAAACACATAATTGGATTCTCAATCAAATCCAATTGGCTGGTATTACACAATATGTCTGATAATATCATCAGTGTCAGAATGGATCAAAAACATACTCAATCTCTTGTGTCTTTTCTATAGTACCCATCATCACCCTAACCTGGAGGTACCAGAAACAGTTTTCAGTTCTGAGCCTCTGTGTTCCCAGGCAGCCACTGCAAAGCAGCATATGTAGGTTGTTGACCTCTAATCTACAGCACCAGTGTTGGCAGAGGGGTCTTGCAAAGGCAGCAAAAACAGAGCAACACAAAGACTCTCAGCAGCTGGAAAACAGTACAGCAGTGACACTCCATCTAAAACCTGCTGTCACAGCAGGAACTGCTAGCTTCAATACCTCTAGCAACCCTTGCTAGAACCACAGCTTTTTCAAAAAACAATACAATCTGGTATTTCAAATCCTTTGTTCACCTAGCTTACCTAACACTGTAAAGTAAACAAGCTAGACCAAGACTCAAACAAGTGAAAAAAACCTGACAAAAAAAACAGTTTTTCCTTTCTAAAAAAGAAAACCCTAGACCTCACAAGAGAGGTCCTTGTGTGATCTGTAGTTCTCGTGTGATTTTTGCATCAGTCACATGCACAGTGAACTGAACAAGTCCAGCATGTAATGGCACATAACAAGGATATCCAGAAAGATTTGTGGATTAGAAGAAAGGAAAAAAGCTCTGGCTGTCCTTGAACCTTTCAGACTTTACAATAAAAACAGAAAGTCCCTGGCTCTATACCCTCTTGTCATTGCTACCTAGCTATGGGGAAAGAAGGGGAGAGCTTTGAAAGTCCATTTCCTTTAGCAACAAAACTTTTCAGCTGTTTCCAAAGTAATTAAAGATTTCCCCTACCTCTGTGCTCCAGTTGCACCTAGATCAATAGGAGTCTCTCCAGCACATTAAACACTGAACGAATACTCAGAAGATGAGATCACCGATACTCCAACAGCAGAGCTGACCCTATAAACAACAGCAGTTGTCCAAGACCTTGTAGCTTAGCCTTGCACTGAAGAAAAAAACCACCTGAAACGAGTCACACAGATTATTTCAGTATTTCCAACTTTGCAAGTGAGATGGCCAGTGTCCCCTAACTCGGCATTTGCTCACACTGGCACACAGAAGCAGTGTACAAGTACACTGGTGTATATAGGGTATTTGGCATCACCCACCCCGACAGGTAGTAGTATATCCAGAGAATTCCCAGTTCTGCAGCCACTGCAGCAGAGAGAGACCCCTTAAACACAAAATCTCTTTCACCTGTTTCTCCCAGCAGTACCTTGTAAGTTATCCACCTAGCATCACTTTACATCAACCAACACTAGTGCTCACCTATTAATATCTACACAGCTTTGTTTTAGCCTAGCAGTTTTCCCTCTGATGTTTCACTCATCTACTTTTAAGATCTTCGGAGATGGAGCTTTCAGCCTCAAAAGACAAACAAATAAGAAAAATAAGCCTTAATAATCTAATTTATGTATTGCACTTTAAAAGAAAAGTGTATCAGAGGGAAAAGTCTTACAACGTGTTGATTGCATTAGTACCTGAAACATAACTATAAATCATGCCTTAAACTGATTGGCTTTGGGGGTAGCATTCAAATATTCAAAACCATTCTGAAGGCTCTGATATTCAGAAGCTGGAGGCAGATCTTGCAGAAATGTGAGATAACTAAATGGCCAACACGTGATTAGCTGACAAGGAAGAACCAAGCCAAAACCCTATGCCCTACAGAAAATCACAAGAGTGACTCAAGAAAAACAAGTTCATAAATTTGGTATATGAAAAGCAGTTATGATCACTAAAACATTTAATGCAGTAACACACTAAATTCATATTGTAACACTGTTGCTATTTGGAACAAAAAGTAGGTTAACAGTCAGGATACTACAGTTTATTTATTATCAGAATGGAAAAATAACACAATGCCAATTCATGTAACTTCTGAGCACAGGAGGGGACCTCTCACATACTTTGCTGTGCAAGGAGGCAGCAAAACCAGAAAGCAATTTTCACTAGAACAATGCAGTACATTACAAGCGTTCTGCCCTATTGGGTATTCCTATTCCTTGGTTCGGCATACAGCCTTGCACAGAAGATTAAAGAGGAAAAATGTATATATAAATTACAGAATACACATACAAAAAAAAGCAGTCAGTCATCCGGCTAGACTACAATTAGTCATATTTCCTTGACATATCCGATAAAACTTGGAAGTCAGTAGCATTTTCTAGCTGCAATCTGAGAAACCAAAAGCATGTATCTTCAAGAGATGCAGATATCATGAGCTTCTAAGCATTTTCCTCACTCTACCAATAAATTCCTGTATTTTAAACAGATTGAACTTCAACCAGGTAACTCTTACACAGATATTAGGCAGACATCCAACAATACAAACCAAGGTGAATGTTAACTTTGCCCAGTGCTCCACACACATTGTATGAACACACAAACCCAAAGAAATAAAATTTTAAAATCCATTTTTCACAGACAAGACAAAAACTGATAATGCACACATTATAATTAATTTCCAAAGAGTCATAAAAAACTGTTCCAAAGTAAGTAACTGATGCTTTGGGTTGTATTCATATGATTATCACATGCTTCATGTGACAAACTACTGACTACTGTATGCATTTCTTTCCAACTTACAGAAGATATTGTTTGAACAAGCCAGAACAACTGAAAGAATGAAACATGAACTGTCACGGGGGAGACAGGGAAACAGACACAATTATGCTATGAGATAGCTGAGGAGAGCATGAACATCTGAAAAGCAAAGGAACATTAAACAGTGATGGAGGTTAATCATTCTCATTAGTCAGCCTGACCAAAAGAGTAAGTGAGCTTAAACTGTGGCAGAGGCAATGCAGGCAGGTGGTGACCACCACATATTCCTGTTGGGAGAAGAGGAAAGCAGATTGTTACCCATAACTGAAACACACTCCAAATGCCTTCACAGCAGCAACATCGCATCTACCATGAAAGACAGGTAGGGGAGGGTCGGATGAGGGGAAGGAACAGACTTTAGAACATAAAGAATATAGAAACTATGCAAACAACAAAAGCCTCCAGCACTTCATGCCATGTATGCTTACAACACATTACCTCCTAATAGCAGCCATATCACCAGCACCACTGGATGACTGTCAGTCCCTCAAGCATCTGCTCTACCACACTCAGAACTCCTCTGGAGAAGAGGCTGCACTCCCATTGCTGAAGCTGTCCCTCATATCTCAGCCTTTCCAACAGATCATAGACACAGAGCTCTTCAATATCTTCCTGGCTTTTAGGCCTTGCCTGCTCTCTTCCAATACAGAAGTGAAGATCACCAAGCTCCTTACTGAGGTTCATACCGTGAGGACAAGAGGTACCAATCATAAACCAAAGCAAGAGACTTCCCAACTTGGTGTAAGGAAACAATTCTTTCCTTTAAGACAGTCAAGTATTGGGTGCTCAAAGAGACTGAGGAACCTCCATCCTTGGAGATTTTTGCAAGACATAATTTGCCAGAACCTTAAGCAAACTCACCTGAATTTAGTTTTGACCCCGTTTTCAGTGGGAGGTTGGATCAGATGATCTCCTAAGGTCCCCTCAAACTTGAATTAGTCTAAGCTTACCCTCCCAAATCCATAAGGCTTCATTGTTCATACGGACACTGTCACACCCCTGTAAACATATTCTGACATCTGAATGGGATCATTCAATCGCGCTGAATTCAGCTCCTGGCACTCGACATGCAGCTTCACAGAATTACAGACAATTGGGACAGAAAAGAGCTGGAAAGGTCATCAAGTTTATTCACCCACTATCTTCCTGAACCAAGGTAATATCAACTATGTCCAAAACGTTCCTGGCAGTTATCAGTTTGAACTGTTTTTAAAAGTCCCCTAGATGGGCGATTCCACATCTCCACAGACAAATCATTTCAGGACATGTTTTGTATTCTATGGATGGATATTTTCTTCCTATATTTTACTTTTCTTACTGTAATTTAGCCTATTATCTTTTATCCACTTCATCCTGAACATGAAGGACAATTTATTCCCTTCTACTTTGTATATGACTCTAGGTACTTAAAGACACGCCTCTTAGCAATCTTCACTCCTCATATCTCACACTATGGACCTGGTCACGTTTTCTAGACAGTCATTTCACTTCTCTTTTCAATTCCCCTCAGTCAGTCCACATTTTTCTTTTATCACATCACCCAAAACCTAACACTAGACATCAGCCAAGACATTAGCAGTACTGAACAAAGGGTATGGACTACTCTGCACCTTACACAAGACCTCCAATATCTATATGCACTAATTTTCTTCTTTTGCCACAATACAACATAGCTATTACATGCTTAATTTTTAAGCATTAATCATGATCACTTGAGTTTTTGCCTAACGGAGCAGCAGGGAGCATACTGGCCCTTCATTTGCAGTCAAGTATCATGCAAGATGTAGGCCAACACAATTTTATGCAAGTCCACGTTTCCCAAAGAAACACCTCAGCATCCAGCAGTCATGAGAGTTAAAAATCAACAGAAGCACTGGCCTGGCACAGGTCAGCCCTGTTTTCAGGGCTGCAAGCACAGGACAAAGCACTTTCATCTGAACCTCTCAGCTGCACAATCTTTCGTCCTTTTTGGGGCCTACCAAGGCTGTACTTGTTGACATTTAGAGAACAAAGAAAAGTCCATCTGTTCCTCAAAAGCATTGCTAATAACAATAATGAAATATATCTGCAGCTATGCTTTGAAATGCAGAGCCAAGACAGTGGGTTGACTAGCTGACCAGCTAATGTAGATCACTTTGGAGACTGTGTGGGGAAGAAAGAAAACAAAGACATCCACAAAACAAAACAACCCAGAAAAGCAAACAAAAGCCTAAAGTCTGAAGCTTTGGGGAGCACAAAAGAAAAAAAAAAAAAGGAAAACAGGACATTTAATTATCCTGATGTTTAATTTTCAGATAGTTTACCTGTCAACACCAGTTCAGCCCTACCTCACATCTCATTTTTAGAACTCACCGAACACCAATCCACTTTTGCTGAACTCAGTTCTGCTACTGAAGATCAAAATGGCAATTTTATTGCTCTTGAGTGATGGGCTGACTGATTAGACAGAAGTTTAAGCTGTGCTCAGTGACAGAGATTGAAAAAGGTGGCCTTCTCTCTGACCTGCTACCGCTTCAAACACTGTTAAAAGTCTAATCCTTCTCTCTTCTCTCATGTCGAGAAAATATATATCCAGATATTTACTCCCCCTTAACCCAACATGCAAACATTTTTCTGGTCTTTCATGTGTTTCAAACAGTTTGCTCATTAAAACAAATCAACCTTTCCCAAATATACCAGTTTTTCACATGCATGATATAATTCTACTAGAAAAAGAAAATACAGGAGATGTTTAGATGGTATCAACATCCCTAGTCTGCAAATTAATGTGTATAGATAAGACTTCTTAAAAAAAACAAAGGCATCACGTTATGGAGCCAGAGTCTAAAAATAATTATTTCATATATAATAAAAATTAGAGACCAGACTTCAAAAGGAATGCATTTGAGAACAGGGAGTGAAATAAACCTTACCTGGACAACACATAGAGTGACAACTGAAGCAATGTATAGTTTGCTTAGCAGGCAAAAAAATGGGTAGTCCGCTCTTTCCTACAGATCAAAGTGTCTGGTACAGGCATAATTTTTTTTCTTCTTCACACAGAAACAAATGGCGGGGGCAGGGAGAAACAAAGCTATACATGCTTTAGCAAAATAGAATTTTTAATTGTAACACTTTTCACAGAAAGTAATAACTAACTCAGACATTTTAGTAGCAGTTGCTTTTCTCATGATACTACATCATGTATTATTTATATCACATTGTAAGTGTTTACTGTACTTTGAAGCTACATCTTTGGCCTGAAGAGCTTAGGACATAATTCTGACATGACAATACACAAAGTGCCAGTGGAGCATGGGAAGGGAAAAGCAAGAAGACAAAAGACTCTCTACCTACACTCATAGCCTCGTAAGAGTGGAGATAGGGACACAGAGATTCTGTCCTAGGACAAAAATCAAGCACAAACTAAGAGGCACTGCTGCAGCTGGCAAATACATTTAATCAACACTATTGAGTGAGAAATTAGCAACTCCAAGATCTTGGGATAATGAGCTGCTTGGTGTGACACAAAAGGTCTCAGGTCTCATCTCCCAATTAGTCCCAAGCTAAAGGGAAGAAGTGTCCAACAAAATGAATACTAAGCATTGCTGGCTTTGAAAAGCAAAGTTAATTAGTTGACTTCATGTTCCATATTTTGAATAAGCTATATAAACAGACATCTTAAGTCAGTCTACCTTCTTAGCACTTTATTCCAAGAAGATGCAGTCTCACAAGCAATGCGGTACCAAATGCTTCAAAGAATTTGGCTTATCTGGGTTCCTACGCTCTATACAATACCAAAGATTATACTGTACATGGGACTTTTCTTAGCAAGCTTGCCAGTGACCCCAGAACAATGCAAGATTATATTTTATTATTTGCAACATATTTTTAGAGAATACTCCTTCCTTTATGTTTTAAACTGATGACTTGCATGACCTTTTAATCGACATTGCTAACAAGTCACATGCTTCAACAAAGTCTATTTACAAACATAGACTCCACAGCTACATAGCTTTTCACATTAAGATGGCCCCTTAACTTTTTTTAGCAGTATTAAGTGAAAGACAACTAACACTGTTAGGAATGGGAGGAAAAAATAGTCAATGAAAATAATTATAACACACAGGCTTAAACAAAGACAATAACCAAGTGGTCAGAGCATCAACTCAATATGTGGAAGACCTTTGTTCCAGACTCCAAATGAGATTAGACCAGGTAAAGAGAGAAGGCCGTTTGATCAAATTATTCCATTATCAAAAGAAATCAGGGCAGAAGAGAAAGTGTCAGACGTTGAGATGTCTCACGAAAGAGAAATATTTTCTGTCCAGTCCTACTAGCTATGATCTTCCGTATGTTCAGCTGTGTTAACTGAACCATCATGCTATAGCATGCTACAGTCCTTCAACTCTTCTCCATCTTGAGAATCACGTTTTATTCACAGAATCACAGAATGCTTAGAGTTGGAAGGGACCTTTAGACGACATCTAGTCCAACACCCCTCCTGCAATGAGCAGGGGCATCTTCAACTAGACCAGGTTGCTCAGAGCCCCATCCAGCCTGACCTTGAATGTTTCCAGGGATGGGGCCTCCACTACCTCTCTGGGCTACCTGTGCCAGCGTTTCACCACCCCCATGGTAAAAAATTTCTTCCTCGTACCTAGTCTGAAATCTACCCTCTTTTAGTTTAATCTCATTACTCCTTGTCCTGTCACAACAGGCCTTGTTAAAAAGATTGTCTCCCTATTTCCTATAGGCACCTTTTAAGCACTGTAAGGCTGTAATAAGGTCTCCCTGCAGCCTTCTCTTCTCTAGGCTGAACAGCCCCAACTCTCTCAGCCTGTCCTCATAGCAGAGGTGCTCCAGCCCCTCTGATCATTTTTGTGGCCCAACTCTAGACACACTCCAACAGCTCCATGTCCTTCTTGGGCTGAGGGCTCCAGAGCTGGACGCAGGACTCCAGGTGGGCTCTCACCAGAGTGGAACAGAGGGGCAGAATCCCCTCCCTCACCGTGCTGGCCACTCTGCTGGGGATGCAGCCCAGGATACAGTGGGCCTTCTGGGCTGCGAGCGCACGTTGTCAGCTCATGTCCAGCTTAATGTTTTTAAAGGATCAGTTATGAACATAAATGAAAGGGATAGTGTCCTTCAATGCTACAGTATATAAGAGAAAGCATTTTAAGAAACTTGGAAGTATTTAAGCACGAGTATGTGAAAACTACATTAAATGTAATATGTCCCAGAAAGAGATAGGTATTTGCTAACCAAATGAACTATGCAGAGTTCCTGTAACAACATGAATGCAAGAGCCACCAGTGAGACACCAAAAAAATACCTAGACAACAAATCCTTTTGTCTATTTCTAAATCCAACAATGGAATGCACTATTCAACTTGAATGCGTATAAGTTACTGTGTGTAGTAGAACAATAATATCACAACTTTTTACTAAGGTTTTGTTGCTCTCAGTTTTCTGTGTTGAAACTCCACAGTAAACAGGCTCAAGGGATGTGTCATTCATTTTTCTTAAGTAGACTTAAAGACCTAAAGATGCTAAAGCGTGCATTGTCCCAAAAAGTAAGCTTAACATTTGTCAGTTGATTAAAAAACAGTTCTTTAAACAAAAAATCATTACTCCAAGAGTAGCCAACTTTATTTTTGCTAGTATCCTCAACAGATTTCATAAAGGACCAGATGGTGCCCCTCCCTCACTCCTTATTTCCATACAGCGTCTATCCAGGAAATATTTTATGCTAATCAATCATTAGCTCTGGATTAGCAGTTTTTCACATTTTAAAATACATATGGATCAGACCTTCTCTATGCATCAAACTCACTGTGACGCTGACCTTCAAATCCTTTCACCGTTCTCCATTTGCATCTTGTTGCTATGGTAAATATATCAAACAGGAGAACACGTTTGAAAAAAAAGGCTGCACTTCTCTCTTTCGTCACACTGGAGCAGATATATTTGTTCCAGAAAAGTTTTACCAGGGAAAAGCAGAAATAAACACAGAGATCTACAAAAATGGAGGAAGCATGGGAAGAAATTGAACAATGATTTAAAACAATTTTAGAGGAAAGGAGAAAGAAAGCACAAGAAAGGCACAGCTCATGAAGTTACTCTTGCTGGACTTGTTCAGGTCTGGTTTGATTTCTAATTAAACTTTCTTGTTCACCAGTTCAAATGACACTTTTAACTTCTCACAAGTATTTTACATAGGAATAATACTAGCATAACAAAAAATTCTCTGCTCCAGCAGCCACAGATACAGCAGGATACTGAATCTTTAACAGAAAAAAAATGCACCTAAAATGGCTTTATTCCTCAGCAGTAATCAGGCAACAGAACATGAAAGCAAGAATTCCAGCAGCCATCTCTGAGGGGGCAGCAAGGGCAATCTATAAAACGCTTAAAGCAAATGAAGAGAAAGCAGAGGGAGGGAGCACAGCAACCTTGATCCCAAGCACAAGGGCCATTCAACTATTATAGAAGAATTTACAGAAGTGACACAGAAAAACTGAGAATGTGAAGCCTAGAGTTCAGTAATAAGGAATGTCTAGGCCAACAATACGCTCTATGAAGAGTTAAGATCTACTAGTAGTAAAGAAAACACCATTAAATGGAAATTGGTGACTATGTATGGATTCTCAAGGCAAAGTAAACTCCCAAGTCTTCTACAAATTTGGGGAAATGCCAAGTTAAAAATATAATTCATCTGCAAGCATAAACAGACCACTCGCTCACACCACTCACTGCTTTTTTTCTTCTTCCTAAATTCAAGACATACCCATCTCTTGGCAAGGAATACATGACATCAAGGGAAATGTCCAAGCAGGATTTCTTTCCCCTCCATCAAAGATGGAGTTTGTGTTTACATCACACACTTGGTGGAAAGGAAAGTTTATTTCCTAGAAAGCAAGATCACAGATTTCAGCCTGCCCCAAGCAGTATCAGTTACGGATGATCAAGTCAGAGATGATGAAACCAGAATTAATTCAGCAGCAGATGGTGTTGTGTCTTTTTTTCAGCTAATATGCAGAACATATGGATGGGGTAGAGTAAAGTTTCAGTGGAGGACAAGGGATGTTTGTTTAAGTCAGGGAGCAAAGAGAAACATCAAAACTAACAAAAGATATGCAATATGAGCTTTCCAAAAACAAGATCTCTTTTGTTGCTTCCCATTAACAGACTCTCTCTCCAAAAGAGGTATTTCCCAACACTTCAATACTGTTGAACAATTTTTTTTTTTGTCTTTTGTGGAGCATATTTGCATACTGATAGACAGATGAACTTCATAAATACAGTTATTTGGAGACATTTTCCCCCCAAAACAAACTTTCACTGCTTTACATGATTACAGATGGGTAATAACTCTTGTCTAATAAAGGAAAACATTGGTTTATTTTAAGGAGCCAATGGATAGTACTGTAATCTATTGCTGTTGTTTATCTAGTCACAGAATGATTTATGAGAATGCTTAGCACTGTATGGGAAGCGTGAAATTACCACCTCTGCCCTCCAGAGCTCATGATATATACGACAGCATACACAACCACTCACCCGACATTTGAGGATCTATTCATAGTAGGAAGCTTAAACACAGCTATAAGTGTTTGCAGAACAGCAGCCCAAGAAAGAAAATCAATTTCAACAGTCAAAGTGCTTCAAAACACACCTATCAAAAAAGACAGGTTCCTTCCACTCAGCTGTTTCTTTTCTAGGGTATTCAACAGTAGCTGGATCTAGCACAGAGAAGAACTTCGGTGTAAAAGCTATTAGAAAAAAATGCTGAAAAAGAGGAATGCAAAAGATATAAGAAACTCTACAGTACGAGGCTGGCAAGGCACTAGCACAGGCTGTCCACAGAAGCTGTGGGTGCCCTCTCCCTGGCAGTGTTTAAGGCCAGGCTGGATGGGGCTTTGAGCAACCTGGTCCAGCAGAAGGTGTCCCTGCCCATGGCAGGGGGGTTGGAACTAGATGATCTTTAAGGTCTCTTCAAACCCAAACCATTCTATAATTCTATGAAAAAATGAAAAGGTAGAGGGAGGCATGACAACAACAAACAGCAGATTCTGTATGGGGAGAAAAAACACAAAGAAACTATCAAAGGAGGAAAAAATATGCAGAGGGGGTCCAACCGGTCACATAGTTCGAGAACTAGGGGTACGAAAAGAAGAAATCCAGCGTTCCCGTAACAAACCTCTGCAGTGGAAGGCTAAGGTTACAAGGGATGATCACATTTGCCTTAGCAAAAGTTAACACTGTATCCTGACTTCCTGCCACAAGCAGCTTCATTAATTGCAAAAATCTCTCCTCCTAAATTGAATTAGTAATCAATACATTTTTCTGGAGTACTTCATCTCCCTTTTGGAATATCAGAAACAGAAGCTGGGTGGTTTTAATTCATCAGATACGCTTATTACTCCCACCATTACTGGAAAAGTTTCCCAATAGATCCGTTACATTTTGCACACATAACTTCTGTACTTGGCAAACATCAACATTTCACCTTTGTGAAGCAGTGTCACAACGCATTGCAGACACCCAGGGCGGGTATGAGAAGCAAACTTTTTAAATGATTCAGGGAAGAGCTGGGTGGCCAGATCTCACAGCCTCTCTACACACGTGAGGAGGAAGGCAGCAACACTCCCCTTGTTTGCTTGAGGGATGAAACACAGAGCGGATGTCAATCACAGCAGACAAAGCAGTAGCAGTGAGGTACTCTCACCAAAGTAGGGAAGCAGGCACATACACACAAACATACCAAGGATGATGAAAAGTGGAAACTTTCACAGCTCTGCTCTTCACTGCTCACTGATGTTAAACATATCCAATTATAAAACACCATTCCCTAACTTCCCTCTCCCCTGGTTCTTTGCATTCTGCCCCTAACACAGTTTCAGCTGGGCTCCAATGACAACATGCCCAGTGCCAAAGCCCTACTTCCTTTTAGCTTCACCAGCTGGCACTTCATGTCCTATTACCATCCACTCCACTTGAGGTGTCACTCATGTCTGAGTGACCATCTTACTTCTCTTGACTACTGGTCAGCTTCCACAGCTACTCATCTTTTCACATTGTTCATTATTTCTTCTTCTGTTTTCATACAGCATCTCAAAAGGCAGTATTACAAATCAACACTGAAGCTTATCATCTATATGACTCAGAGTGACCCAAGGTCATCTTCCTCCTTTGGAGGACTAGAAGAAAGATGTTTACTTCAACATTCTACGTTGCTATGTCTTTTCCATTAAAGGATCCAAATAACAGACAACCTTCCATGCTTTATCTGATGGCAGTCCTCCACGCAAGCCAAGATCTATCCGAACATTGTTACTCTCCAAGAGTTCCCTTGTTTAGCATGTATCCAAAAACGCAAAGGACCAAAGTCCAACTTTCTTGTCGTCTTAAATCATTACTGCTAGGACTTCCTACGCCTACGGCTCCAAGCCATACAGAGCGAGGACAGGCACTAACTGTTACCTCTCCTGTTGAAGCTATTTCTATTCCTCCAGTCTGGGTGGTAAAAGTAAGCGTAACTGACCTAGTGGTTACGGGCAGTGACTGCAGCGACCCTGTCCAGCTCCTGAATGGAACTCCTACAGTGACTCTCTAAAACAATACTGACAGACTGTGGCTGTTGAAGATCTCAATCTTAGGGGAGAACTTCATCTACCAAATATGTTGGAAGCCCACAGGCTGTATTTTGGCTGTGGACACCACAACAGTGGCAAGACACACAAGAGTGAAAAACTATCATCTACATCCTTTTGTGGACTTGGTTCCAGAAACAGTTGGCTATGGTGTTTATACCCTTTCATAGCATTTTCAGCATATGAAAACTAACTTTCATGAGAAGACATTTACAAAAGAAAAACAGCAATTTCAGATTTACAAAAAGGACAGCTTTTCACATTTAAAAGAACAAACAGCCATCTGATTAGATAACCAACATGGGGCCACTCTGATTTTATCGTAAAACAGACACTATACACAGCCACACAGAGAGCAAAACTCTTTGTTGAAGTTGCACACCATCATCAAAATTGTAAGTCCACAAGTCTTTTGGGGTGGATGACAACAGAGAAAGAATTTTCTTAATTGGGGAATTTAACATCAGTTACTGGATTATCTGCCAAACTATTTTCAGCTTTCATGCTTCACTAACCAGGAGTATTTAGCTCATCATTCACAAACTCATTATTACACTGAAGAAAAATGGGGAGCAATTAGCGTACAAGACGATAGCTTAAAGGTGGTGCTAATTGGAAAGAATGAAGTATATTTTAACTCTGCTGTATAAAATTAAGTGAGATAACCAGGTTCTGGAAAAACAATTTGCTAAACAATTTCAATGATGTCTATACTCTAACCTATGTTTAAAGTTCAAGCAAATTCAGTTTTGCAGTAAGTGCAGTGCAACATGCCTCTGCAGCATCTTACTTTAGTTACTACCACGGGGGTTGCAAACTAAAAGCTGGTCCTGCTGTAGAGCAAGCCTTGTTCAGGGAAACACACATACAAAAACAGCGACTAATTCAACACAACAGTGGAGATTTTGGGAACCTGAGCTTAGTTCAATGACAAAGAACTGCAGAACAAAACCAACAAGGAAACAGAATGTAATATTCATAATGCATAGTACGGCATGGTGCTGATACACAGCGAGTTGCAAGACCAGTTGAATTGTAAGGCTGTGCAAAACTCACAACCAGAAATAAAAGAAAATCATCTACAAAAAGCTACTGGTGCATGCTTTTGTTCATGACTGCTAAGCAGAGAAGGAGAAATCTTGCACATGAATAGTTAATCTGCTAAAAGGAAGAAAGCAAATAGGAGGCAAGACGCAATTCTTCATTACTACTGAACTGCACTCAGGCATAAGATGTCAGTGAGACAATTATAACACAGAAATATGCCTTGTGACATTAGGGATTTGTTTTCAAGAGCTACAGCTAGACAATTTTAATTCACTTTTACAAATTCTTTGCCACATATTATTTCTAATCTATTTATCACACACCTACAATGATAAACATATCTGCACAAGTAGGTTTTGTTTTTTTTTTTTTAATTCCCACCTACCTGCAACAAACCTCTGTATTTGTAAATACACTTCTACATCGCTATTTTTTTTGGCTCAGAACATATTTAATATCTTCTTCAAATGACAGAGCAGTCTGTAAACGTGTAACACACCCTATTTTTAGGATCACACCTATCTCATATTTTCCTCTTCAAAAATACAGCCTAATTATGCTTTGGAATAATGTCTCCCTGTACTGCATGTGAAAAATGCCTCAACAGACAACACCACTCACAAAAGCATCTCTCCCCACAGAAAATGCTACTGCAATCGGCAAGCCGACTTTAACGTACAACTGCAGCAGACACCCCATGCTATCATGCAGGGGCGGTGTTTCTCTGTTTACTGAAAATGTTATTGAACCGTTCCCCCCACACGCACATACCAACCACAGCGGGCAGTAACATCGCCCATTCCTACACCCTTCGGAGAAGAAAAAAAAAAAAAAAAAAAA
>Ga0065711_1041219_pt1 | contig 16322 bp, 5 predicted proteins | sample Hoacrofraction12_FD_59098 | JGI IMG/M metagenome (GOLD analysis project Ga0065711, IMG submission 59098) | Hoatzin crop microbial communities from Cojedes, Venezuela - Epithelial fraction 12 v2 (version 2) | ecosystem: Host-associated > Birds > Digestive system > Esophagus > Crop | place...
CCCCCGCTTTGCGTCTTGGGGGTTTTTTCCCCGTTTGGTAGAAATAGCTTTTGGTTCACAAAAAACATGGGATGTGTTTTTCCTTCAACCTTTTAACATCACATCAGTTCCCACTTCCTTAACATCACTATATCAAGAAAAAACTGAATTGTCAAATATAGAAACAACCCTCTGTTTTTAAGCACTTCTTCCAGGTTCTCATCTTTCTACAAAGACTCAGGTGTCTCTTCGATAAAGTTAGTCCTCAACTACAAAACTCTATTGACGACTTCATGTCACACCATTTTCAACCAGACAGGGTTGTCCCAAAAGATCTTAACAGCTCAAATTTCACCAGCACTCAACTTACTTTAGTGAAGCTTTATGATGTTGTCTCTCTGAGGGTCACTTAAGTTTCCCCAGACCAAAGTTTATGTTCACAGTTTACAAAAGCAGGAGTAACATCACCACTGACAAGAACCAGCAGCATTATTAGCTTGAGTAGACATGCTGTCCAGTCCAATTTTAGGCTCTGCAGACCTGCCCATAACTGCAGTTCATGAAAGGTCAACTCTGTCTTTTGTGATCACCACACAAAAAACAGATTAGTGTCTCTGTTCCCGTTTTGCTGGGTAGCGTGCCTTTATTCACCCTGGAGTGCTATGGCAATTCTCATTACAGTCCCTCAGAAAGCTAGGATAGATAGATAGGTTATATGGAAGATGTGCCTCCTCCCCTGCCCTGCACGTTCATCTTTTCCATAAGGTCATATTCAGAGGGAAAGGAGAAGAAATGGCCTGAGCCCAGAAGCGCTAGTGATATATTTCCTCATTCTTACTTGGTGTGGTCAAAATCAACACAGAAACATAAAATAACAGAATCATGGAATAGTTTGGGTTGGAAGGGACCATCAAAGGTCACCCAGTCCAACCCCTCTGCAACGAGCGGGGACATCTTCCACTAGATTGGGTTGCTCAGAGCCCCATCCAAACTAACCTTGAATGCTTCCTGGGATGAGGCATCTACCACCTCTCTGGGAAACCTGTGCCAGTGTTTCACCACCTTCACTGCAAAAAATTTCTTCCTTATATCCAGCCAATATCTGCCCACTTTTAGTTTAAAACCATTACCCACTGTCATATTGCAACAGGCCCTGCTAAAAGGTTTGTCCCCATCTTTCTCAGAAGGCACTTCTAAGTACCGAAAAGCTGCAACAAGGTCGTCCTGGAGCCTTCACTTCTCCAGGCTGAACAGCCCCAACTCTCTCAGCCTTTCCTCACAGGAGATGCATTCCATCCCTCTGATCACTTTTGCGGCCTCCTCTGGACCCACTCCAGCAGGTCCATCACTTGCGTCAGTTGCCAATGAGCAAGAATCACTCTCATTTTGCATTGTGGATTGTGGACACACAAGCTGTGGGACAGTTTCTTATGATCTTCCCAGGCCTCTTGGGACCTTCCCTTGGTGTCCTGCAGCACCTACTATTGCTAGTTCCAGTCCAGGTTTGAAGAGGCATCCTTCAGCAAACACACCATACCACATCGAACTTTTGTGTCACAGGGCACTTGGTTTTGCTTAGGAAAGTCTACTTAATCAAACCAAGTCTACTGTGAGGCCCTAGTAAGGGTTAGCAATTTAAATGGCTTTTACTAAAAAGGTCCCTCTGACCTCCTCACTCCAAACTATTTTCTCACACACCTACACATTTTTCTAAAAGTGCTTATCGCTGCCTAATTTGTCCTGTCTGACTACAACCTGTAGGCAGAGAGTACCACGCAGGTATGGCTGCGTTTAGATTTGTCTGACATCTGGCATCATTGTGCATTGTCCCTCTGCATCTTTTTTTATTTTACTTTACCCCCTAAAGTTCTGATGTTATTTTATCTCTTCCCTATATTTTTTATTCCTTTATAATCCCTTTATTTTACAGAATCACAGAATGGCAGGGGTTGGAAGTGACCTCTGTGGATCATTTACTCCAACCCCCCTGCCAAAGGAGGGTCACCTAGAGTAGGCTGCACAGGACCTCTCCAGGTGGGTTTAGCTCCAGAGAAGGAGAATACACAACCTCCCTGGGCAGCCTGTTCCAGTGCTCCCTCACCCTCAGAGGGAAGAAGTTCTTCCTCATGTTCAGATGGAACTTCCTATACTTCAGTTTGTGCCAGTTGCCCCTTGTCCTGTCTCTGGGCACCACTGAAAAGAATCTGGCCCCATCCTCTTGACACCCACCCTGGAGATATTTCTAGGCATTTATTAGATCCGCTCTCAGCTTTCTCTTCTTCGGGCTAAACAAGCCCAGCTCCCTCAGCCTTTCCTCGTAGGACAGATGCTCCAGGCCCCTCATCATCCTTGTGGCCCTCTGCCGGACTCTCTCCAGTAGCTCCTCATCTTTCTTGAACTGGGGAGTCCAGAACTGGACAGAGTACTCCAGATGGGACCTCACTAGGGCAGAGTAGAGGGGAAGGAGAACCTCCCTCGACCTCCTTGCCACACTCCTCTTCATGCACCCCAGGATGCCATTGGCCTTCTTGGCAACAAGGGCACACTGCTGGCTCATGGTCAACCTGTCATCCACCAGCACTGCCAGGTCTCTCTCCACAGAGCTGCTCTCCAGCAGGTCAGCTGCAAGTCTGTACCGGTGCATGGGGTTGTTCCTCCCCAGGTGCAGGACCCTGCATTTGCCCTTGTTGAACTTCATCAGGTTCCTCTCTGCCCAACTTTCCAGCCTGTCCAGGTCTCGCTGAATGGAAGCACAATCTTCCGGTGTATCAGCCACTCCTCCCAGTTTTGTGTCACCAGCAAACTTGCTGAGGGTACCCTCTGTCCCTTCATCCACGTCATTGATGAAGAAGTTGAACAAGACTGAGCCAAGTACTGACCCCTGGGGGACACCACTAGCTACGGGCCTCCAACTAGACCCTGTGCCACTGATCACAACCCTCTGAGTTCTGCCATTCAGCCAGTTTTCAATCCACCTCACTGCCCACTCATCCAGCCCACACTTCCTGAGCTTGCCTATGAAGATGTTATGGGAGATACTGTCAAAAGCCTTGCTGAAGTCCAGGTAGACAGCATCCACTGCTCTCGCACCATCTACCCAGCCAATCATGCCATCGTAGAAAGCTATCAGATTGGTAAAGCATGATTTTTCCCCCTTGTGAATCCGTGTTGACTACTCCTGATAACCTTCTTTTCCTCCACTTGCTTAGAGATGACATACAGAATGAGTTGCTCCATCACCTTTCCAGGAATGGAGGTGAGACTGACTGGCCTGTAGTTCCCCGAGTCCTCCTTCTTGCCCTTTTTGGAGACTGGAGTGACAATGGCTTTTCCCCAGTCCTCTGGCACCTCTCCTGTCCTCCAGGACCTTTCAAAGATGTTGGAGAGTGGCTCAGCAATGACATCCACCAGCTCCCTCAACACTCGTGGGTGCATTCCATCGGGGCCCGTGGATTTGTGGGCGTCCAGATTACTTAAATGAACCCTCACACAATCTTCCCTCAACCAAGGGAAAGTCATCCTTTCTGCAGGCTTCCTCTCTTGCCTCCAGGACCTGGGATTCCTGAGGCTGGCCTTGGCACTGAAGACTGAAGTAAAGAAGGCATTCAGTAACTCTGCCTTCTCTGCATCCTCCATCACCAGGACACCCACCTCGTTCAGCAGAGTCCCCACATTGTCCCTAGTCTTCCGTTTGCTGCTGATGTACTTGAAGAAGCCCTTCTTGTTGTCCTTGACATCCTTTGCCAGATTCAATTCCAGGTGGACCTTTGCCTTCTTTGTTGCATCCCTGCATGCTTTGACAACAATCCTGTACTCGTCCCAAGTGGCCTGTCCCTCATTCCACATTGCATGGACCTTTCTCTTCCATCTGAGTTCTGCTAGAAACTCCTTACTCATCCATGCAGGTTTCCTGCCTCCTTTGCTAGATTTCTTGCCCAGGGGGATGCACTGTTCCTGAGCATGGAGGAAATGATGCTTAAACAGCAACCAGCTCTCTTGGACCCCCCTGCCTTCGAGACCCCTAACCCACAGGATTCCTCCAAGTAGGTCCTTGAAGAGGCCAAAGTTAGCTCTCCTGAAGTCCAAGGTTTTGATCCTACTTATCATCCTGCTTCCTCTACACAGGATCCTGAAGTTCACCATTTCATGGTCACTGCAGCCGAGTCTGCCCCCAACCTTCACATCCTCAGCTGGTCTCTCTTTGTTTGTCAGTACAAGGTCCAGCAGCATGCCTCTCCTCGTTGGCTCTGCCACTGTTTGCATCAGAAAGTTATCACCGATGCTCTGCAGGAATCTCCTGGACTGCATGTGCTGGCTGTGTGATCTTCCCATCTGATGTCAGGGTGGTTGAAGTCCCCAATGAGAACCACAGCCTGTGACTGTGAGTTTACTTTCAGCTGTCTGTAGAAGGCCTCATCCTGGTCAGGTGGCCTGTAGTACACATGTACAAAAATGTCACCCATATGAACTTGTCCCTTAATTCTAACCCATAAACTCTTGTCTCCTTCTTCATCTGCCCTCAGGCAGAGTTCAATACATTCGATTTGCTCCCTCACATACAGAGCGACTCCACCACCTTGCCTTGTTGGCCTGTCTTTCCTAAAGAGTATGTAGCCATCCATGACAGCATTCCAGTCATGTGAGCTGTCCCACCATGTCTCTGTAGTTGCAATGAGATTGTGACCTTGCGACCGCACGCAGATCTCTATTTCTTCCTGCTTATTGCCCATCCTGCGTGCATTGGTGTACAGACATTTCAGGGAGGAACTCGAGCATGCTGGTTTCCCTGGAGGGGTGCAAGATGATCTGCCAGTTTCCCTGGAGGGGTGCAAGAGAATCTACCATGTCCATGCCTATCTTTAAGCTTGTTCGTCTTTTGCTTCTCAGCTTGGGACACAGCTGAGGAATATTTGTCATTGCTCTGATTAGCCACTCTTAATCCCCAGCCAGATGGGATGGCTTGAGCATTGTGATTTTGCCCCCCACCCCCAGAGTCCTTCAGTTTAAAGCCCTCCACACCATTTTATTACAAACATTTTCCTTTCCCGTTTGGATTGCCTTGTAAAGGCAGATCACCAAATGAAAATATCTCAGAGCGGATAGTTTATCGTACTAAACTGACAGTCTTGTCTGTTTGCATGTTATCATTAGCATTGTTATTATGTTTGGATAGGACATAATTTCTTTCATCTTTTGAAACTCTCAGGACCACTTTGGAGAACTACATTGCCAGAGCAGGCTTGCGTAAAAGAACCAGAAAAGAAACACTATTTATCGGCCACATTGTTGTTTCAACCAAGGCCCACAGCAAAAGGTAGTACAAAGCTGCACCATCCTGCGGAGGAAACCAGGGGCAATCTGGACTGGACAACAAGATGCCTGAGAAGTACAGTTTGTCACATCCCTCCAAATATCCTTGCACATTCATTATAGTTGTCTCTGGTCTGAGGAGAAATTTGGGACCTCCTTTCCACTCTGCTTCAGGTTGTTGTCCACAGGAAACATCACCAAAACTGCACATGAGCTTTGGCTAGAACCCTATGAACCTTCATGAAAGGAGAAGATAGGCCATTTTAATGTCCAGCTGCTAGGAGGTGAGTCAGCGTGGAAGATACCTTCATCATTCTTCATGGGCAGTGGTCTTTGAGAGTCCTCTACAAGCTTTTTGGAGCCTTCAATAGTAGTCAGCCGTCAGATCAGTTGAGCAGTGTATGAAGCTGAACTCTTAGCATCCACTCTCCCAACAGCCAGGAAAGGTATGACTATAACTGTGACCTAAGGATTTTCGCTTGGCTTTTTCATCTTTGAGCCCTTGTCTTGTGTGCAGCTTGCATGACCTTCATAGGATCACAAGAAATGCAGTCTTTCCCTTGTGACCTGGGGACTCTTCAGCATCAAGAAGGGCTGTCAGTGTCTGCCCCTTATGAATACTGCTGTGTTTGCAGAAAGCTGAGGCTTAACAACATGCTCTGCCACACTTGCAGAGCCTCGCCATGAATATAAACACGTAGCAGGTTTCAGACCATAAGCGCCAGGGACGTACATCCTGCTTATTGAAGTGAAAATCCTTCCTAATTTGTAAAAGACAGAGCAATAAACAGGAACAGTTGAGCCGAAGTCTATATATAATGGATCTAAGAGATATCCTTCTGTCATGCTGAGACTTGATTACAGCCTAAGTGCTGCCAGAAGGGCCATATGTTCCATTCACAGCATGGCTTAGCCCTTTGAGGGCTCATCAGGAGTGGGCCATGGATCGACAATTTGTGCAAGGAGCGTCGTGAAGTGACTAGGAGAAAGAGATTAGGGCCCTGATCCTCTGGTGCCTTCCACCTTGTGCAGCGACTTGTGTGAGTGCAGCGTGGATGTGAATTGGTACTGCTTGGCCTTGATAGCGATTTAGCACCACTTTGGGCACCACTTCAAAAAGGTGAAAATAACTGTAGAAGCATCAGATAATCATTGACCTTAATTCCTGCCATGTATTTCCTTTATGCTTGTGTGTTTCTTCAATGACTTGACTGTTTCTAATGGCTACATTTGTAACAAAAATAGAGAGGAGAAGGATGAAGGTGACAGTCTCTACTGCGTTCCTTCACAGCATTCAAATTTACCTTCAAACCCCAGGCACCCGATCCTTGCTTGGTTGCTGAAATCAAAAAGTAACAGGAACAGCTAATGGTTGCTTACAAACAAAATAGGGTTAATGAAATAACTCACGACAAAAAGTGTGGACTAGAAAATTAATGCACTCTCCCTCTGCTGGTCTCCTAACCTTATTTACTACTCCTTTGTCTTACTCCGTCTCCATCTGTAATATGGTTTTCTTCAGTGCCTTAGAAAGTGGCTTGTGGGCTCATAAGTCAGTGGTGCAACAATATTTCTTGAATGACTTCTGGAATAGGGATCATGCCTAGATCCCCACTAATTTTCATGCAAATCAGTGACTCTGTTTAGAAAGGTCAGAACTGCCACATGGTAACAAAAATGCAACAGCAGGCAGGCTTAGTGGAGTTAAGGGTTTGCTCAAGAATTTTTTTTCACAGAGCCCTGTAGAAAATAACTCTGTCTATGTCACAAAGAGCACAACATTATGATTTGAAACATGATTTTTATGAGTCAGATGAGAAGTGGATAATGTACTGATGTACATGCATCTAAAAGAAAGGTGGAAATGAAATGTCAATCTCCCCTTGATTTTTGCTCTCAGAGTAATTGAACATAAGCATGGTTCCCTGAATCACAGGTATGAATCAGTCTCACAGATTTTTTGTAGTAATTGGCACCACACTCATTTCTTCAAAAGGGCTCTGCAATTAATGCAGACAGAATGAAAGGAATAAAGTTGATATGGTAGTATAACATTAAGCTCCATCTGTAATAAAGGGCCATCTTAGTGCTAACAGGTATAAAATTCTGTCTTTTGTCATATGAGGGGACATTCAGTCTGTGATTTCTGGACAGATTTTAGTGTTAGCTGTACTGGAGGTTTCTGAATATCTTTTTTTCTTGGTTTAGGAAAGGAAAAAAACAAAATAAATTCTCTTTTGCTTTGATCAAAAATGAAATATGTAACAGCTATTCAGCTTTTTGACATGAAGAAAATGACACCAATATTTTTCAAAAAATCATCACTTACAATGTTTTAAACAATTAGCTTTTCAAAAACAAAACCAGTATTTTTCCGTTTTGGATGAAGTGACCCAGTTCTGTTCTCTGAAGTCATTTTCAATTAGTAGGATGCCTAAATGAAGTAGTTGTCCATACAAACTTGCCAGTTTATATGAACAAGAGAAAAAGAGTAGCACAATGAAAAGCTTCTTTTGTGAAGTGGTTGCGATACTCTGGAGATGACTGTTTATAACCCATGCTCTACGTGATCTGAAGCAATTGAGGATTTAACATTCTGTTCTGATTAGCCAAAGGCACAGGACTATTGACAGCTTTCTGTTTCCTGGGCCTCACCTTAATCAGTTTGGTTTTCTTTGTTGTCTAAAAACACTGTAAAACACTTGTTTTAGTGCAGCTTTGCAATTAGAAAGTACCTGCAAATTAAAATTCCAGAAGTCCAGGAAGTCCTCTGTAAAGCAGGAGAGGGAGCCATGGGTTCAGAAAAGGTGCTGAGCTTCTCTTGTTTTGCATGGTAAAATGGTGAAGGTCTGTATCCTGCAAAATCAGTCTCAGGATATGGTTCATTCCAAGGGATTTAGTGCTGGCAGGACTGGAACTTTAGTGCTTAGCAGAGTGAAGAGCACCATTACAGTGTGCCATGCCTTGGGTGCTTTGCCTTTTTAGCGGCTCAAAACCTCTCTGAAGTAGAAATGAAGTGGCAAAAAATTTATACCCTTCTCAATGTGCATACTTAGACTGGAGTTCCATTCTTTTTCAGCTGCAAAAATTTGTGTGTGTTGTGTGCAGTAAGAAATACCATCCTCTGACAACACATTTGCTAACAATTCACAGACAGAAGGGAAAGGCATCACATACAAGCCTATGCACTCCAATTTGTTCACCTCTGACATTAGCTATTTGAATATTCTCCTTTCCTCTGACAGTTCTGTTATACCACGTGTGAGTTCAGCTGCTCCCTTCTGCTCCTCGTGGGAGCTCTACAGTATATTTGGAATAAACCCTTTGGCCTCTAATTTCCTCCATTCCTGCCCTTGATAGTATGCTTTGGTGATTTTCAAAGGTGATCGGGGAGGGAGCTACTTTGGAATCTGATTTTGTTTTTATTTAGAGTGCAGAAATGACAAGTAAGCTACATCAATGCCCCTCTGCTTTGGAAAAGAGCCAGGTTTGAAGACCCTGGAGCCTTCTATAAAGCTCCATTACCAGAACAGGTTTCAATCCTACACCATTCAAACCCATTAGACATGTGCTCAAACACATTCTTTCTCCATCCCTAACGCAGTAGGGTACAGGGTGAGACAGATCAGGTTCAGCAGAGAGGTATTACCACTGCATTCTCAAATTAGAGTGAAATTGGTTTGGTCGATTCTTTCATTGTGCTCCCATGGAGAAAGCTTGTCCTTAGTAAATGTTTTTTAATCAAGTGCTTCAAGTGAAACTTCAGAAATACTGGAAGTGGGACTTAAAAGAAGCCTGTCTTCTTTGTTAAAGTTTGATAAAGATACACATTTAAGTCGAATTCACAAAGACAAACAGAAAAGTAGTATCAGAATTTGGGACCCATACATGTGTATTTATCTTAATAGCTATTAATCTATTACTAAATTATAATCCTATTATGAAGGGGATTGAATATTGCCTTTCAACTGCTCTTTTCCTCTTCCTAAAATAGATCTCACTCAATAACCTTCCTGCTTTCGGATAAGTGGTTCAATATGCAGTGGTCTCCTTTCTTTTGTTAGACATGAGGTTATTACTGAATAATGATGATAATTAAAAGTACTCTAACCTATGTGACTAATAAAACAAATTCACATCAATGGTGAAGGACAAATCTCAACAGATTGGTTTTGGTTTGGATAAGCAGCCAAGAGATTGATTATCCAAATGTTATCCAAAGGCTGCGTGCTAAAATGAGAGCAGCAACAATTGAGATGAAAATCTTATAATAGCAGCTGCTTTGTGGTAAGTTCCTTCCTGCAGCTGGAAAAAGAAAGGCTGTAGTTTGTAACTGAAGGCAACATAACCACTGATCAAAACGGGCTGATACATGATGCCTTCCTAGCACTTCTAAGAATCATAATCGTGGATGCTGACACTTTTTGGACATTGATGAATAGCTTTAAATGAGGTGGGGAGACTTCTAGATTTCCATTTTGACCACTGAATACAAATAAGCGCTGGTCTGGAATTTTATGAGAAATATAAAAATATGCTTATATTAAGAATATATATCAAAGAATGATTTATATTAGATTTCTATTATTCTTTTGTAATAAAGAATATAAATTTATGTTGTTATTTATAATAATACTTTGCTATGTATATATTACAAATATACATAAATATTTCTGATAGTTTTTTACATTCTACTTCTAAATGACTGAAGAAAGCTACTGTTTGCTATGCTGTTCTACAGTCTGTAACTACGATAACCATATCTCTGAGACTATTTTTCCAATGCTTTCAATTTGTACCAAACTATTTTTCCTAGCACATTCAGCTTACAAAGATCTCCACAGCTCCAGGTTTTTCTTGCTTGTGAACGCTGTTCTCTTCTAAAGTAAATTCACTGCCTTCTTGTCTCTGTCTGTATGCCAGCCCAGTTCGTTTCTTTGTCAACGTAAAAGTAAGCATTCCTGTAACTTCGGCCATCTTAGCTTGTTGTCTCCCAGCTAAACTCTTCTCCCTTTACACATTTGAGTAAATCTCTCCTTGAGTCCTATCTTATCAAAAAGATGTCCAAGAAATCAGCCAATTTTCTGAGAACTGAGTGGAAAGACAGGAAAAATTAGCGCTTGTAAATAAAGAAAATAATAAGGTGGAAAAGCTTACGCCTATTCAAGACTGCAGTTATTCAGCTGTGCTTTTCCTACCCCCTCATTTAGCACTGGCAGTATGTCCATCATGCCCCTCCATGCAGTGGTGTAAGCACAGCCCTGATGCGAGCCTTGAGGTGTGCGGGCAGGAGTGAGAGCATGCACCTCATCGCTCAGCGGAGCAGCTAAAATTCCCTTGCACTCCTCTGCCTGCCGTGCGCACTGTGCCTAATGCTTTTCCGTTCCTTCATGTGCTTACTAACAAAAATAAATATGAAGTAGCTGAAGGAAACAGGTTTGGAATAACAAGCTAAGATGTCTTACTGTAAAATGTATTCATTTTTTCCACACAAACTCAAACACACCAATTAATAGGCATAAATCTCATCCTGTGAAAAATTTTCAAGTATAAAACACTGAAGTAAACGAATCAAATGAAGTATTTACCATGAATAGTTCACCTTGGTTTAGTCCTTCTTCAAAGAAAACTCCCAGCCATAGCCGTGTCTCACTAGAAAGCCTGGGATTTGGACTTTATATTCTAGACTCTAAGTATATTATTGTGCTCAGGACTGGTGAATGATATCAATATTATGTTATTCCAAACATATGATGAGTAACGGGGGCTGAGTATAATCAGTTACCTTCCCTTTTTGTCTAAAATTTCATTGGAGAAAAAAGAATTCCTTAAAAATTAAAAGAAAAATAAAAAACCCTGAAGAAATTCCTTCAATTTCCTTTAAATAAGCCTTTCATGCTGAGTGCATTAAAAAAAATCCCACAACCTAAACACATTCATATAAAAAGCAATTTCCTTAGATAGAAACATTCTTTATTCTCCTTGCTATTATTAAAGATGCTAGTGTTTGAATAGTTTTCTCCCTCACAAATCAGCTTTTCCTTTAGCTGAGGGAAGTCATAACCCTGTGTTTATGACATCTCATGCTGTTTCTCCAAAAATAATTGTTGTGCCACCAGTGCAGAAGAGATCATGGAGACGATGAGCTTTTAATATGTTAAACACTCACCCTGACTCTAAAAGCTGTATTTTCAATTTATATGCATCCTGGCTTCCAATTGTGCACAGAGTAAGATACCTGCGTGCCCTGAGTGCACCAGTTGGAGTATGTGTGAGCTTGAGCCCTGGAAGTGGACACAAAGAAGGATGTTGAACACAAAGGACTTGGTTCTGACAGGTAAAGAAAAGCATTTCTGAGACTCTGAGTATCTACCAGCTCCATCAGCCTCTGTTGAACTGAACAGGAAATGAAGATGCAGAGCATCCTAAGATTCCCACAGATGTATATTTAGTCTCCACTTTAATAGTCTCTCTTTCAAAATATCGCTTTACCTTATGAGAATAGTTTTTTTTTTGCTGTAATGTTTACCAAGCACTGGAACCTGTTGCCCAAGGATGTTGCAGAGTCTCCATCCTCAGAGATATTAAAAAGCCATCTGGACCTGGTCCTGGGCAACTGGCTGTAGCTGTCCCTGCCTGAGCTTGAGGGGTTGGACCAGATGACCTCTGGAGTTTGCTTCCAGTGCTGTCATTTGAGATCCACAGCTAACAGTCAGAAGCTTCTGTTATTTCCTATTATGTAAACTAAATGAGGCACCAAGATGAACTACTAGTAAGAGCTTTTATTTTTAATAGGAGGTAAAATTAACTATGTAAATGGTGGACTACAACTGTGTGTTTTCCTCTGTTGGAATGTGGGCATTATTTTTATGTTCTTCTTGCTGTAATGACGGCTTTTTTACAGCATGAACAGTTTCTATGGTAATTTACTAATTTTACAAAAGTGAGTGAAACAGTGTTTCAAAAATGTTTAGAAAAATGTGATTTAGGTCAATTATGTTGTTAACAATTTTCAGTGGGAGAAATATCTGCATAATGAGGAAAATGAGGAAGGAACAAATTCCAGAAAAACATGATTTTTTTCCTAAACAGTGTCAAACCTACACTTTAATTCACTTGAAACTCTATTTACTCTTCTGGTGTTTTATACTAGTCATGTGAATCCAGACGATAAAGGGCAAGAACTCTACTTATAAAGAATTCCTTATAGGCTCCAGAGTAATTGAACTCTTGATTGGTGAATGTATGGCTGAATCGGAAAACCAGTGCATAGACAATAGTTTATTAGTTAGCCTAGTGTCATATTTACCAGTAAATCCATCTTAGGGAAAAAAAAATCTAACAATACCTTCAGCCCTCCAAGCACCTCCCCATACTTTTGATGGCCAGAAGAGCTGCCTGGTGGCTTCCCAGCCTGTTGAGAGTGAAGCTGGCAGTTTTACACCTCTGGCCCCACAGCTGTCCCTCTAACAGGGCATCCAGCCCTGACACAACTCCTCGGTAAGGAGGAAGCATTGCTAGCTGGGAGCTGTATGGAGTCCTGTGGTGGAAGAGAACACCTCCATATCTTAGACAAACATAGCGACTGTCTTGTCCCTCAGAACTTGCCTTACCTTCTGGCACACAAGTACAAGTTATGAAAGAGTTGGAAGGTGAGGAACACATGTCTGAATCCCCTGCTGATATGGTGAGTCCTGACTCATCTGCTTGATGTTAAGGCTGAATGTCTTTGAGATGAAGACTGGATGCAAATGCATCCTGTAGTAAAAACACAATTAGTTACACATATTTAGTGCCCTTTAGATTTGATTGCATTGGCTTTCTACATTGCCACAATACTACACCAAAAGCTAAGTATAGACACACAAATCCTGGGCATTTTCCAAATTTGTATGGTGACACTAAAGAGATTGTACCACTTTTTTACTGCCTCAGTTGGCAGGTTCCTTTGGAGTCTAGATTCCATTGCTTTAACATGTAAAAGAAAATGTTTTATCTTAAAAATTAAAGCCACCATGAATGTTGATTTGAAAATTCATTAGAAAACAAATAAGAGTTCCCACTGATCTGAAAACTGGTATGGCCTTTCATTTCCAGGCAGATTTGCATCGCTATAGAAGCTGCCCAGTTGCACTATGAGCATTATTAATTCAAATGACCCAAAAAGGAATTTACATGTTCAAAACACCTGTGAAACTTAGCAAATATGGCACAGAGAATACCGTGCAACACATTGTCTAGTACCTTCAACAATGAGTAACAATCTCCTGTTTTGAAGTGCATTCCTCCTCGCTCTCCAAGTTGTTTATTTTCCAAGTCTCACCCTGTTAACACTGAATTATTGGAAATGGGGGGACGAACAAAGAAAACTGGGACACTGCCAGAGCATGAAGTGGCTCTGTAGGAGAAAGGTAACTTATTAGTTGACAGATTTCACACCAAGGATCAAATGGCAGCAGCTAGTTTACTTATTCTTGTCTTTAAAATCCTCTAGGCAAGGAAAGCAAATTTTGGTTTCATTGAGGACTTAATTTGATACAGTTTTCCTTCAGATACCCCCATCAGCCAACAACAAGATTTCTTTTTTTTTTTCCCTTGATTAAAGAGCCTTTCACATTTCTGGAAATGAGCTATTGTGTATGTAGATTTTAAAAGGAAGTGATGACTGATTAAATCTACTGTGATCAGCGATCAGTAATAAGCATTCTGAAAAAAGTTAAATGCATTTTGGATAACAAAACAAGACTTTTTTTATATATGCATGTTTTTGGCTTCAGTCTTCAGATCATCTTTACTGGGAGGAAACCCTGATATTACTAAAAAAGTAGTAGTCTCATTTTGTTCATATTACCCATAGCTCATACAAGCCATATTTATGTCTATATAGCCACTCAAAAATACTTATTGCCTTCCTTATTTATGGAGAGCCCTTACAATGAACCAATCTTCACATATTCAGGTGCATTTTAATAGTTTTTATTACTTTTAGCTGTAAATTTCTCAAGAAAGAATTTGCAAGGACAGATAGTGGAAATTGTTCAAACCAAAGTTAAAGATCCTTTTTTCATAATTTGCTATCCTACTATTCCTCTCAACCATTAACAAATTTTGAAAAAAAAATTAAAGGATAACAACAATTACAATTTCAAATAACTTCAAGAAAATAAAGATCAATATTGAAATAATAATAATGCTAAAATGACCATATCTATGGGTGGAAAACTATTTTCAGAAAAAAAAAATTAGATAACATTTTCAGATTGAAAAAATTTCTGGTAATATCACTGGAGTACCAGTATTTGAAATTCTAATAATATTTTTCTGAAAAAATAAAGATGATTATTTACGATTTAGGAAATTATGCTCATAACGCTAGAGTCTGGACAGGTTTGTCTTCTTTTTCCAACTCTTCCACTAATTTTTTTGATATCTTGCAGTTTCTTGCCTTGTTTTTGTTTTCTTAATATGTGGGGTCATATTTGGCTAATCCTTTAAAACCGTTACTAGTTAACTCATTCAGATTTAAAGACTGCATTAATGTAACATAGGAAAGAAAGTGAAAAAGTTTATAGCCTTTCACCAGTTACATAAGACTTTCACTGTGCTATCTGGTTTTAATCTCTCTCTTCTCTTCTCTTTCTCTTTCATAAAAAAGCTCTCTGGAAGAACACCTAGCAACTGAAAAGGTATCTTCAAAGAAACTCAGCATTGAACTGCCTCAGCTCTCAACAGGGTCAGCACCGGTTTTACCATTGATATCCGTCTAGCTCTTTTCTGTGCTGAATAAACCATGTTTTGCAAAAACATGACTACCATATTTCAGATCTTCTTTGTTGCTTGTCTGCAGAAATTCTCCACTTCTGTAACAATAAAGTTTTAAAACAAGAAGATTAACTTTTGTGTTTCACATTTTGTATAATGGTGTTTAATTAAGTAAACACAGTTAGTTGTTTAAGAAGAAAGAAACACATAAAGGTCGCGCTGAAACAAGCCACCACGACTACTGTCAGATTAGAGTTGCATTAAGTGAGTCCTAAGTGGCATTCGCTGATGCTGTTAGATTTAATTCTGACCAGTCACAAGGAATTATTTTAGGAAGTAATAGGATGAACTAAGCAAAAATCAAAATGCAGCATTCACTTTCCTTACTAAAGTCGAAGAAATGTTCTTACAAAGCTTGTCAGTTTTTGTTATTCATTCATACTTACGACTGGTGCTAGTAGCAGGTGTTTGTGGCAAGAATACAAAAAATGTAGAAAAAACAAGGCAGATAACTCAAACTTTCATACTTGTACTCTGGAAATGTTCTTGATTAACTAAATTTGACTGACCAATAAAATCTACATAAGTTAATAGGAGGACACAAAAGGTTACACATAAGCCAGCTGGATCTCCCATCTACTTATGTCAACTTTCCAATCTATAGGTATTTTTATGGTTTTATTTTTTGTATAAACATTTTTAGAAACAAGGCACTTAAATGGAATTCTGTGTGTGGATGATGGTCGTCATGACAGGGAGAAGAAAATCCTTAGCATACAATCTATTCATCTCTCAGAAAGATGAGAAAAACAGCACCGGTATACTAGATTTGAGCACTGAATATACATGTACACACACATATTAAAATGAAGCAAAGAGGTCAGAAACTGGCTGCAAAGGTCAGGCAAAGAATTCTACAAAGAGAAGTAGATCACGAGGAGAAATGGATTTTCTGACAAAGGAATACTTTCACGAACTCATGAAAAATCTCAATTTCTTATTCTTCCTTCATTTGCAAACCAAAAGTCCCTCCATCTCCCCCAGAAGGCTTTGTTTTGTTTTTGCTGCAGTTAACAACTTTTCAGTCTGAATGAACAGAAAATTGAAGAAGCAAAAAAGGCAACTTCACAAATTCCATTTAAAATTTCAGCATAGGACATAAAAGTAAACGTGAAACTTTCACATATGAAATGTCTTTATTTTCAACTTCCTGGTTTAAAGCACCAGCCTGCTGAGGTGAAAAAAAAAAAAAAAAAAAAAAAAAGGGGGCT
>Ga0065711_1006836_pt1 | contig 16320 bp, 11 predicted proteins | sample Hoacrofraction12_FD_59098 | JGI IMG/M metagenome (GOLD analysis project Ga0065711, IMG submission 59098) | Hoatzin crop microbial communities from Cojedes, Venezuela - Epithelial fraction 12 v2 (version 2) | ecosystem: Host-associated > Birds > Digestive system > Esophagus > Crop | place...
TTTTTTTTTTTTTTTTTTCTCAAGAAAGAACTAGGTGCTCTTTTTCTCTGCAGGTAATGTACTTGTCAAGTTATTGCTAACATACTTGATGAAAATGAAGCTTTCTTTTCATAGCTGTGTAGCAAGTTTTGAATAGTTTTTTCTTATGGGTGGTGGGATCTTTGCTAACAATTCTGGTCTCCTCGCATGTATAGGAATAATAAGCCCTTTAGGAAGGGTCTGAAAGTCTCATTTGAGCTGTGTCTGCTGGAGTTAGGGGCAGAAACTGTTGTGGAAGTGCCAGTGGAAGAGGAGGAGAGAGGAGGAAGGTGGGTGTTTTTGTATGGTTCATAGATATTACTGCATGGCTTGAATTCATTAATTCCTGTAACCTTGAGCTGTTTTGTCAAGCCTGTCGTTTGTCTAGCTAAAACGAACAGTCCCATGAGATTTGCACTGCTGCTTCTGTTAGACACAGGCTTGCTTGATGTACAAGATTTAAGTTCTTCCTGAAATTGCTGCTTCCTCACCTACTGCTGCTGAGCAGGGTGGGAAGATTCCTACTTGAATGAAAGCTGGAAAAGCCTGTCTTCATCTTTAACCCGCAAATGAGAAGAGCAGTGTCTGTAATGTAGGATTTTAAACAGTTTTGTTGCTCCTTCTGCTTTATTTTATGGCACTGTTTGGAATAGTAAATGTCGGTATTAAAATACGCTGGCAGGGAAGAAGTCAGCTGTCATCAATGTCTTTGCAAAGGAAAAAGATTCTCTGCTTGCTGTGTAAGGCAGTCTCGTAGATCCCACTGGTGTGAGTTGCCCTGGAAAGCAGGCTGAACAGATAGAGTGTCAACCACGTAGGAACTTTAAACATTTAGGTAAATATGGGCCACTCAGTCTGGTTTATTAAATTTCACTGCTTGCTTTTCTTATACATTTTAAAAAAACAGTTTTCCCTCCTCCAAAACTCTTAATGCAAACTGGATTTGGTGGGGGGGTTTTTTGTTTCTTTTTTTTTTTTTAATAGGAACAGTTTATGTCATAGCATTGTTTCCTTCATATTAACCAAAATATTTTGCAAAGTGATATGATTTGGAATAAATTCAGATCTTGGAGAAGTTCTTGGCTTGTTCAGTACTTAATGAAACTATCACCTATTTCTGTCAGTGGAAATCCTACTTCCATGTGGCTCTGAACTCTTGAAAGTAATCTGAAAGGATGTTACTGTGCCCTAAGCGGATTTTTTTGTGCGTGTGTGGGGTGAATTTAGACGCTGTCCATACATTTGTGTTTTCTATAAGCTTGGTTTGTGGAAGGAAAATGATAGCACATCTGCAACAATGTCTCACTGATGGAGGATCAGATGGTGTTAATGTTGAGGCTGTTAAATAGGGGGTAAGAGTGTTTAATTTGGAATGAGATACAGAAGTTTTGTAACTAGGATAAAAGTTGTAAGCAGAAAGTGGCAATGAAATCTGAGTGAAGTACTTTGCTTGGGAAAACTGACAGCGCTTAAACCCATTTTATACAATAGCTTGTTTGTATATTGCTAAAAGTCTCTTCTCATTTCATGCTTCTGTTGCTAGGAAGTCCACTGTATTTGTCACAATGTTTTTAAATGTGAAGGAATATTTTTAAGTAATTCCATTCTGAGCTACAGAAATATGCTAATTCTCTTTATTGGAGCAATAAAGCAGAGCTTTAGATAACTTTCTAATGTTACTCACTCTAAATATGCTCTGGAGTGCATTCAGACCTGTCTTGGCTAGTTTATTTTCCTAGCTTTTCTGTACGTGTTGGGATTTTTGTTTGTTTTTCCTCTTTTGCTGGGCATGAATCAACAGTCTGCCTCATTAAAGAAGGCCGTCAACGAGGTTCACTCATGATTTTCCCGGGGAGAGATTCTGCTACACGATGTCTTTGTAACTGGGTCCCTGCTGACTTTTGCAGTTGAACACTACTTTTAAGAAGTGGAATTTCTCCGATATGGTCACTTCCCCAACATGCTTTAAAGCATAAGGCTAAAACAGGAAGAATGAAATAAATACTTCATTTTGTGAAAATTAGACCTGATTTAAGCAAGAAACTTGCATTTTCTTTAGTCGGAGGCCTCTGTATACGTGATAAGCTAATGACTCCAGAAGTATGCATTGATGCTAATGGGATTAATCTAGCTTGCTTTAACAGAAACAATGTTGCACTCTTATAGACTATATATGCCATATGTAGTTCCATACTTATCTGTGAAATAGTTTGAAATCACTCACCTTTGTGTAGGTTGCTTGACTAATGCATGTATCAAATCTTTCTTTTTCAGATCTGCCTTGAGTGAAGTTTGACAAAAAATGTTACAGCAGTTTTGTGTCTGGAAATGTTTAACTGTAGGGATTGCCGTTGCTACTATCTTAGCAGGTTGTTTGGCCCAGAATGATGAAGGTAAGGTTTTTGCTGTAGAGGCGTAGCTGTGGGAGGGGTGGGATGATTCTGTGATTTCATTTTAATTTTTTCCTCCCTGAAATTATTACTCAAAAAAGTAGTTTGATACTTAGTAGGAAAGAAAGATCTCGGTATGTGTCATGATTTTATGCATGTCGATTATTATATTTTACAAAGTTCTTGATTTACCAGTCAAGATAAAATCTTAAGTTATGATTATTCAGTATTAGACTTCAGCTTTAAACCTTTTTTCCTCTTGTTTATTGAACAAATACTTTGCTTTATTTGTAAATTGGCAGTTACAGCACTTGCAACAGGAGTTTGAGAGGGAATTGTTAATGGGCTTGTATACATATCTGACCAAAAACTTGAGAAAAGATCTGCAATGAGGGTCTTCTAGAGAAACCTGTATACCTCAGAAGTCCTAAAACATGGTACCAGTAGCTCATGTTCAGCCTCACGACATTTTGGTTGAATTTAATTGAGAGATACCAGAAATGTGTTCTGCCCGTTATCTATAGTAATAAAAAATTACAGACCTAGATAACTCGTTATGATTTATTCTTTTGAACAAGTTGAAGAGCTGAGTTTGACACACTTTTTCTTAAATATTCTTAAGTATGATGAGGAGGATAAGTAAAAAATGACTAAGGTTTCAGAATGTCTGTAATGAAGCTGCTTATAATAAAGTGGCACTTATGCCTTCCATGTAGGTAAGCTGTAATAGTACATATTTATGACTTATTCCTGCAGCTGGATTTTCTTTTAGAAAACTCTATGTTGGCAGTTGAAGTACGGTAGTTTTGCTTTCATGAGAAGTCTTTGATCCTACTTGAATTTTGTTTAGGTTTTTTTGGTATCGGGTAGAAAGTGTATTTTTTCTTCCTCTATTAATTACTCTACAAATGTCCTTTTATTCCCTCACATCCCCCAGTATTTGATGTCTGTAATATACAAAAAAGCTTATTTAAATTTATCCATGTGTATACGCTGTCATTATAGCTGTCACTCTTGACACTGAAGTGAAGCATGTTAGCTGCTCATATTTCAGATACTTGATCTATGCTTGGATACAATTAACTTGCTTTGTAATCACTTATTGTAGCAGTGGAGTGGGGCCATTATGTTTTGCAACATTGGACTTAGTGATGGCTGTCAAGTAGTCTTTGAGCAATAAAATGCTAGATTTGAGGAAGGAGAGGCTGCATGGTGGTGGGATGTCCCCTGGTGTGTTCAGCAGCACAGGAGGAAGTGGATGTTGGAGAGCAATGGCAGTATGTTGAAGGGTGGGGAGGGAAGCAGAATGATATGACTGCACTGGGCTATATCCATTCTGGGGTCATGAAAAGAGAGCACTCATGGTAGGCTGATAATATAAAGCAATACTTTTTACTGTGCTCTTGTTTGTGCTCACACAGGCAACATCATAACATTCATCCAAAAAGAAATCTTTGATCAAAATAACATTGTAATTTCTGTGGAATACCATTTTCTAGTTACAATTCAACAACGCTCAAGTACGCAAAACATATGGCACAGATGCCCTAGAAAGTATAATAGTAGACAGTTTGATATTTCAAATTAGGAAAACAGATTCCTCAGGTTTCAATTTTGGTCCTTTCTACTTCTTATATGACAAGCTCCCATGTTAATTAATGTCCTTATCTCAAAAAGTATGCAGATTTTTTTTGTTACACGTGATTTAAAGGAAGGGAAAGATAGTTGTCCATAGTTATATATAAAGCTATCATTTATTAATGATAGTGTCACTGAAAATGTACAGCAGATTGCTCACTTAAAAAGGCTGTGAACATGTAGTTGCAGTTAGTAATCTGTTGTTCATGGTGTCACGTGCTAGGAGAGAATCTCTGCAACTTCTAGACTTCTGTGTCGGGAGTTACTGTGAGCAGGTGAAAATTACATCACTGACAGATAGCAATAGCAACAAAAACTCAGCTAATTAGATTTCTTTTTGTTTGTTTTTTTTTTTTTTAAATTGTGTTGCCCCAGTTTGACTTTTTATTTGATTCTTCTATTGAATTCTTGCAATAATTCTATAAAATCTTGCCAACAAAACTTTCACTTGTGTCACTAGGAAATGGAGAAGACCTGAAAATACAGAATATTTTAAAGTCAGGCCTAAATGTTGTGGATGACTTGGCAATGTATCTATTCCAAATATCCACAATTTTGGAGATAGTATTCAGACAGTACCAGGGTTTTAGAGACTTTCTTTTGGTGCATTAACTTAGATTCTTGAAATTTTGTGTTTTCTGTGCAAGCTAGTGTTTCAGATGAGTGTACAAGGATCCCTGCTAGAGTGCCCACATTATGATATTCTTCCTGAGGTTTTTTTTGTGGGTGGTTTCGTGGGGTTTTTGGGGTTTTTTGTTTTGTCTTGATTTCTTTTTTTTTTTGGTATCTTTGCTCGTGCCATTTTGTTTGGCACAGAACCCAAACTTGTTTTTATCCTTAACAATAATCTTCATTATATAGTCTGAACAGAGGAGCTTTGCTTTTCAGTGAATATAAATTTGATGCACATAACCAAGAGTATTGTTACTTTACTTGGGAGGAAATGTACAGAAATGCTCTTGCTTGAAGAATATGCAGCACTGATATAAACTTGAGAATGAACTGATTCCTCCATGTTCATGAAACAGTCAATTTAGCTGATATATTCAAGGTACTTCATATAAATTCCATAATGCTACAATCGAGAAAAAAACGTATGGAAATTCATTTAAGCCAGGGTAGGGTACTCGCTACTCAATAAATGCTACCCAGCTAATGAGGCAATGCTTATAAAAACAATTACTTTGAAATATGTTTCTTACAGCTAAATAGAAAGCTATGTTCCATACTTACATCATTGCAGAGAAGTACCTTGGCATGCCTGGGACTGGTGGAGTTGCAGTAACAAAATTTGTAATCTAACATATAACATATAAAAGACGCATTGTTTTAATAATTACAGTTTAAAAACTGTAGTTATTTTAACAGCAGAACAATCATGAATATAAACAAGAAGAATCAATTAAGGCAGAAATTATAAACTATTTCTTTTCATCTAGCATGCAAATGATCTGTTTTCACGGTTGTAGCTGTGCATGTTTAGTCACATGCCTCTCACTGCATTTTGCTCCATTAGCTCATACTTTGTCTATTTCAGAAGTTTTTGCTTGAATTCCTGAGTTATCAAGTCTTCCCCAGCCACAGCAATTAATGATGTTACAAAGTAGCCTTAAAAACTTTATCAAGGAAGTCTCAGAAACAGTTAAGCTGCTTTCTTCCTATACTTATTAGAAAGCTTCCCTAGAATCTTATTTGTTCATTTGGCTCAATGCCATTTTCTTGTAGAAATGAGAACGGCTAGCTGATAGTGCCTGGTAATGCGTTTCTATCACCGATGTTTCTGCTCTCCAAGCAAAGGAACATTTAGAGAGCAATAATTCCCCCTTTTGGTTTTTGCTTGCTAAACTAAACAAACGTGTTTCTGTAGGCTGCCCTTACAAAGTAGATTCTCCTTCCCCTCGCGATCTCAGTAGTCCTGCTATGTCCCTCTTTCAACTAAATTCACCTCCTGAAAGTTGTTGCTAGCGTTTGTATTTTGTGTCCAGGTGACATCCCGACAGTTCTTTATGATGCCATCTGTGCTTTTCTGTGTGTGTTGGAGTTATTTCACTCAGTAAAGTGTATTTCATGCATTGGTGGATGGCGGTTGTGCTGTAATGTAATACAGCTCTGTCTTTTTCTATTGTCACCTGTAACTGATAAGCACAGGCCTCTAGGGGTTGGTTTTTTTTTTCACAGCAGTGTTTTTGTCAGTGGTGTCTTAGTGACATGCAAAGCAAAGTTGCATTTGTGCTCAGGTGGTTTTTCTGTTTATGCCACTAACAAATTTGTGTCCTGCATTTCTTGTTCTTGTCCCCCCTCCTCCCATCCATCATGGAGGGAGCCACAGCCTCCTCCGAGGGCCTGCGCTATGTCGAGTACTCCAGGGTCCCTACAGGTGCTGGCAAGGGCCAAGCTGTGCTGGACCAAGGGCTGGCCAGAACTATGATAGTAGTTGGACTTGGTGTTGCAGTTGTTGCATTTGCAGGTCGTTATGCTTTCCACCTTTGAAAACCATTGGAGTAGGCAATTACAAAGATAGCAAGAAGCATTTCAACTTCTAATCTTTCATCGTACTATAAAGTAGGATTTGAACAGAAAATGAGCAGGTGAGAAGCTAGTCTTATTTTAGGTCTAAGTCCATCTGATGGCAAGGCCAAAATCAGAACAGCCCATAGAAGAATCATGATTTTGAATCATCCTGATAAAGGTGGATCATCCTTACTTGGCAACAAAAATAAATGAAGCCAAAGACTTGTTGGAATCTAATGCCAAAAACTGAAATCCGAAGCCTTGGGTCATAGGAGATACAGCAGAAAGCTTTCGTATCTACTTACTCTGTACAGTTTCTGAACCCATCATATTTATTGTCATAATTAAAAACTTATTTTTAAGAATAAGTAATACAGATTTTAAATTTATATAACAGATTATTTAAAAGCAAACTGAAATCTTCTACTGCTATGTAAAGTTATGTGTAGTTATGCTTCTGTGAGGAGCAGGGAGTTGGACTTGATGATCCCTATGGGTCCCTTCCAACTCAAGATATTCCACGATTTTAGAAGTTTTCAGTGAGCTGAAATTTCAGTCATATGCTACTATGCATTTGTAGAGTACTCCATCACCTTTCAGTACAAAGTACCTATCTGAACTAAGTCTCCTTGTCATCTCATTTTAGCCATCTCTCTTCAGGTGGTACTTAAAATTTTCATACTAATCTAGCCTTTAGCTTAATCAGTTCCTGTGGAGAGTATGTAAAAATCTACTGATGAAATGCAAATACTTTACATATCCTGTAGTCCCTTTGTACTAAAAAAACACCGCCCCCCCAAAGTTATTAAAAAAACAATCCTTTTGTTAAAGAGTCACATCAGTCTCAAAGTACTGTTGATGAACCCATTCAGTGTTTTCTTCCAGTGAGTTCTTTGTATTATTCTTTTGCTCAATCATATGGTATGCCAGAATAAATGTAAGACTGTGGGTGGATGGGCAATGTGTTTTTTGTTGTAGTGTGTTTTAGTGGTGGGTTTTATTCTTAAAAAAGACCAAAGAAATCTGGTTTTACAATTTCTGCTGCTCCTAGTTGGCTCTTTTCCAAGCAGGGGAAATGTGACAGGTTTTTTTAGTAATATTTTAGTTTAAGTAAAAGTAGAGATATCAGTTATAGCCTTGTAGTATGTGAAATTAGGTCAGCTACAATCTCTTTTATCTTTACAGCGCTTCTCTATTAAATTCAGAGGCAAACTCTCAAGCTAAAAGAAAAAATGAGGAGGAGGATGGAAACCCAGGATCCAATTTCTTTCCTTTTTTTTCTTTTTAATGTAATGTACGTGACTAGAAGAAACACTTCAGTACAATCTTTTGCTTAGTAGAGAAGGCTGCTGAATTTAAAAGCTCTGTGTGTGCACTTTCATGCCCTATGAAACTGATCCAGCAAAAATGATCATCTGACAATTAATAAATTTAATAGTCTTCAGCATTAGACTTAGTATATACCTGTCATGAAGGAGATATACCTGTGAACTTGGGAGTATCAGTAATTTATTCTTTAATCTTAAAAGGTGAAAGAAAGGCAAAAATAATTCTGATCACTGTTTAAATACAAAAGAAAACCAAAAGCAAACCTGAAGATCCACCACCAAAATTTGCTATCGTTCCTTACTAGGATTTTCAGAAGTGTTTCATGGGGTGATGGAAGGTGGTGATCTGTTTAATATAATGGCATCTTTGAAGGACTTTTGAAGATAGTCATTTGTTGGGGATGATTTTAACCTGAAGTTGACTTTTTTGTCTTTTTTTTTTTTTTTTATATACACAGATGAATAAAAGGTTTGAGAAGTTCCTTATGTTTCACTTGAAGATTTTTAATTGTAAAACAAGAATACTGACAAAAGTCCTCAATTAATACACTCAGAGATGAGACCATGTCGGTCTTTATGTTATCTTGTAATGCAGGTGCAAATTTGGATTGCATTTTAGGGAGTTCTTCAAGAGCAGGAGAAGAGAGGCTGAGCTTGCAAAGGCTGCATGTATTCCCCTGTGCAACTTGATGCTTGCTGTCACCTGTCTCCCTACATCTCAGCTGACTCAGGGACTTGTTATACCACCCTGTCACATAACATCCAAAAATGACAGTGCTTGAATTCCACTTGCGTTTGGTATGGGACCAGTACGTATGTTGTGATGTGTGATAAAGTAGGAATGATCTATTTCGATTTTGTAAACATTTTTTTTTTCACATGTATGGGTGGATTTGGACTTGACACCAAACTAGTATGATGTTATTTTCTAGTCTTCTAGTTTCAACTCATTTTCTTACTTTTAACTACTCTAGCCTGCTGAGCAGGAGGTGTGCCATTGACATCTATGCTGTGGAATATGTATGTGTCACTGAAGGCTCAGTGGGTTTTGTTTGATTCTGAGCTGCTAGTTGAATCTTTTTCTTAGGATTTGCTAGCAGGAGTACCTCTGCAGCACAAAGATTTCATACTTGGGAAGACTGAAGGAATACATCTTAGTTAGACTGCAATCAAAACACTTACCGTGTAGATGGATGGAAAAAAGCAAACCTAATCTCGTTTTGGTTGAAGTATAAGAGAGTAGATACTGCTTTTTGTCCTTAAGCTAATGAAGGCCCTTGAAGGGCTGAATCAATAGGCGTTGTTTTTGTGGGGAAGTATAAACTTGTCTGGGATAAAATATGCAGCAGGGAGAAACTGAGGAAATAACTGACTTAGTAGGAATTGGTGGAAAACTGTGATCACTAGGTATCACAAATACCTCACATCATGATGTATGTTAGGGTTGTGCTGAACATTAAAGACCTACTTTTTTTTGCCTTGGATGCAAAGCTGACTCTGTGGGAAGCTGCCCAAGGTAGCAGATTGCCAGGTGAGCCCGACCGTCTGCCTGGCTGTGCTAAAGATGCTGGTTGAGAACAATGTCCTACTGCACCACCCCGCTGCTGGTTTTCCTGCTATCACTGGGAGGTGCGTTGAGATGCCTGGCTTCAAAGTAAACTAACAGCAGGGCTTGTTTATGTCAGCATGACAGGTTTTGGCCTTTGTGTTTTAAGAACAGAAACTCTTACTCCTGACTCCTTTGACATGTTAAAAACACCTCTAAAATCTAAACTACTACAAGAGCAACTAGAGCTCACTGGGTTTATGTTGCGTTGATTCAATAAGCTGAGTTGACTCACCCTACAGCTGCAGAACTGCTAGATCTGCAGCAGGAGAACGCACTACCGAGTCTGGAAGGGCTTAGTAGCCGCTTTGAGGTTAGGTGTAATCTAAAACTGTATGCTCCCTGAATTCTTAAACTGAAACTCAGTCTTTGCAAGGCACGTGGTTCAGGCAGGAAGAAACACATCTCTTGCTAACTTCAGCACTTAGAAGGTGTTGAACTAATTGAAATTAAGTCCATTTCTAGTTAGTTCTGGCATCTGAAATGAAATAAAATTGAGGCTGATCAGAAGATTTACTTATCCAAATATTTATTTCACTTCATAAGGGTTAAGCAGATTTTTTTTTTTTTTTTGTCAGGTTGTAAGGAATGGCCGTTTAAATAGTCTTTATCTTTACCATGAATGGGACATTTATTTTTAAGGAAGATTTTTCCTATGAAAAACAGAACTGTGCGACTCACTCTGACCACCAGGATTGTTCACACATGAGCTCCTTCAGCTGCTTTTCTGCTGCCTGGAGCCCTCTCTATTAGTGACTCTTTTATTCAGTCTAAGAGAGTCTTATGCTACAAAAACTGAATAACTAAAGGGCCTCACAAATCGCTTTAAGAGATCTGAAATTTTATTTTTATATATTGATGTTGGGTAGGAGATTAACTTGGGAAAATGCATATTTGAATACATGTAGCCTATTTATCTTTCCCTGAGCCCTATACTGTACATATATAGTCCAGTGAAAGAAAAGTACAAACAGGTGCTTGCCTAAGGGCTGCCTAGGAAAGCCTCTGTTCTTCAGAACAGAAGTAATTTGTTTGCTTGCTCTATGAAAACTCGCTGCTTTTGGTTGGGAGCTCTGGCACTTGGCTCTGCAGAGATCCTAAAGGGAAAAGAGCTGTCCTTGATGTCTTTGAGTTGCAGTTCAGCCATTAGTTCATCTGAAGGGTTTAATTCTTTGAAGTGTAACTGAGGGGATGTCTTGAAGTGCTACTAGCAGTGCTTTGAGTCTGCAGAAGATCACTTTCCCATTAGCAAGACAGGAGTTAAATCCATGAAATATGGGCATCAGAAATAAAGTTCATCTTAGTAAATGTGCAAATGTCAGCCCTCGATCTCTTGGTAGAAGTAACTGAGTACCCTGCATGCTCCCTGTGATGGTGCAGGGATGGATGAGGCAGGAAGCTGCTTGTTGAGAAGAAGCAAATCCCAGATCCCAGCATCCCTGGAACAACCAGACTGTCAGATCTAGCTAGGAATGAGACTCTTCTAGGCACTAGCCTATGACATTCTTTCCACCCAGCCTTATTTTTTAGCATATGAGGTATTGTGTGTTGGGTTGCCTGGATTGCAAACATCGATGTTCTTTGAGTCTCCTAGGACTTGACTGACCTGAGCCATCCCTTGGTGTGGGAAAGATGTGAAAACTGAGCTGGTGCTTTTTTTCCAAGGGACCAGTGCCCTTTCTTAAGGTGAAATTCACCTCTGGGAAGGGAAAGCCTGGTACAGGGAAAGCAGAAACCCTTGTGAAAGGGCACTGGCACAGCTTGCGTCCCCTCTGTAAGAGTGACTTGGACTTTGGGACTTTCATAGACTGTAACTCCAATGATACTGGGCTGAGCTTGCTTAGCCTGAAGAAGAGAAGGCTGAGAGGGGACCTTATAAATGCTTACAAATATCTTAAGTGTGGGTGTCAGGAGGACAGGGCCAAACCGTTTTCAATGGTGCCCAGTGACAGGACAAGGGGCAATGGGCACAAACTGAAGCATAGGAAGTTCCGTCTGAACAGGAGGAAGAACTTCTTCCCTCTAAGGGTGACGGAGCACTGGAACAGTTTGCCCAGGGAGGTTGTGGATTCAAGACCTGCGTGTACAAGGTCCTGTGCAGCCTGCTGTAGGTGACCCTGCTTTGGCAGGGGGGTTGGACTAAATGACCCACAGAGGTCCCTTCCAAGCCCTACCGTTCTGTGGTTCTGTGAGTTCCTAAAAATCAGTGACGGTTGTGTCTGTGCATTCATATGTTGGTTTATAGCCTTAGAGTATGTGTGGTGAGCAGAGCTAACCCCTGTGCTGGTCGTTCTTGTGCTTTAATGGTAATATTTGAAAGAGTCTTGAGCGGAGATATGTACCTGTGTAAATTTGTTTGACAATTTAGTGTTTTGACATAGAGCAAGGAAGACACGTTTTCTAAAATACTGTATCTGTCTGTGATCTCCATCTCATGTCCAGATTTCACAGAACAAATTTACCACTTCTGTTGAAACTAACTCCTTTTAGCCAAAAGAGACGGTGCACTGACATAGTGTGAACAGTGCTTTCTCAGACATGGTAGATTTCTCCCATAGCTTCAGGGGGATGAGGTAGGATTCACGTGTATTACTGGGTACAGAGGATTATACTGTAACTGCTTTGTGTGTTTATTTTGCAGTAAAGCTCTTGAATATCCTGAATCTAATTGCAAAAATGCATCCATTAAAGTAAAATATGTATACACATGCGTGTTTTACATCTCTGTGCAAAGGAGCGTAAAGACATTGGAGGCAACAACCTTTCCTGCACAGAGCTTTGTTTTGCTCTACTGTCATATTTCCCTCCAGGCTTGAATTAGCTGCCGAGATCCCCCTTCTGCACAGATGCACATTCTTAATTTCAGCCTAAACAGAATCCACTTGCTTGTAGATAGGACACTGCGAATTCAATTGTTCAAAATACTATTCCAAGCAATCCTTATTTTTGTATTTCTTGTGTAGTTCCATGTGTTCTGGTGTTGTTCCCCACAAGACAAACTCTATCAGCACTAATCCAGTAAATCCATCTCTCAATCACCTGCTGAATTGCTGTGACACTTCCAGCTTGGTCAGGAGAACCTGCTTGTTTTGTTTAACTCCAGTTTTCTCTTAAGTGTAAACACATTTGCAGATCTAGGCCACTAGATCTAGTAGTAAGATAGCTCATACTACTGGACCATATTTCTTTACTAGGAGGCCCTTAATAAGAACAAATGTAAGTATTTTAACTCAGCTATTTATTGAAATAACTTTGGAGGAAATCAGACTTTGAAATTATTTCTGAACAGCAATAACTAGACTAGTCTGACTTTCAAAAAACTGACAGATACACAACAAATGACAGCATTTAAAATCTGGCTATGCCTCTTAGTGGCGTAATATTCATATCATGGTCCACTATTTATTTACATTGCCTACTCAATTTTTATTGGAAATATCGTGCCAATTTTTTTGTATTCATGTATAGTATATGTAGTGGTAGTTTGGAAACTGAGAATTCTTGGGGGTGTCATAGTGATATGGGAGGCTAGTAATCTTTTTTACGGTAAGAAGTGTGACTGTAGTGGACTTTTTATGTCAACACAGAAGCTTTGAGCTACTCAGGGTTGAGGTTGGTTATAGGTAGCCTGCAAGCATAGATGTGTTCCAGTAAGTTTTCCACTGCATGTTTAGTTGAGTTATGTACCTAAATTATGGATCAGAAATACGGTATCTCTAGCACATGTATCTTTTTCTTCACCGAAGCTCATTTTTAGACTAACCCTTTCTAAAAGCGTTTGCTTAAGAGGAAGGAGTACGCGTGGGGAGAGGAGCCTGAGTTGTTAGGAAACTCCAAAGTTACAGTGTTCTCTGCTGTAGACTCCATTGTAGCCATGGGACTTGTGAGGAATGCGATGAAGTATGAGTTGAAACACAGATATGTTTTCTAAGCAGAAACATAAGTTTCCAGAATCGATGAATTTACCCTTTTAAAGCTTCTTTGAAGTCAGAGGGTAGGAGAAACAACCATTTGCTTCTGCCTCTTTTTCCAAACTTTCCCTTCCTGCTGGCTAGGAGTACTGATACATATCCTCTTTCATGCTCAGTCTTACATAAATACCAATTTCTGTGCATTATAACGATCTCTCCTTTGTCTTTGGGGTTCCCTGTTCTCCCACTGAACTTTGTTGATAGCTTGGCAAGCTGCGTACTCCTTCTGCTCCTACACATCACTGTCCCTGCCCTGTCATGTTACTTTCCAAACTCTCATCTCATTTTATCTTGTCTCACTCAGTCCAGCAGTAACAATTATTTTTCAGTCTCCTGTATGAGACTGTCATATGTTAACAAATAAAATGCGATAGCAACTACCTCGCTGTTGCTACTATGCTTCAATTTAATCCTTTTTTGTTGAGAAGAATCTGTTTAAAACAAGGCGCAGGAACTTCAACTTGATCAAAACTTGTTTTTATTATGATTTTTTTTTCCACATAACAAGAACTGACTCAGCTGTGTCCTTTAGAGCACAGGTTCTGTGCATTACAAATTACAGATTTGGTTTTGAATCACTTCATATGCCCAGTTTTGCTTCAGTTCAATAAATTTCAATATTAGGAGTGACATTCTTAATTGCATCAATAATGAGCATAAGTTTTCTGGTTTATTATGTGGCAAAGATGTGATTGAACAGTGGTATTATCGCAAGGACACCTGCAATTACAATGGCAATAAATATGAAATTTTAAGTAACTAGTATAGGAAAAGATCAGTAGTACTGTAACCAAGTTGTTCAGAAAATAATGAAGTGTGAAATCGTTTTTCAGAGGAAATATTTAAATCTTTACTTTCTTGTTGATTACTTGGTAAGTATGGACTTCTACTTTGGAAGGCTTTAAGTAGCGGTCTGGGTTTTTCAGCGCTTCCAGAAGGTCTGAGCCTCTGAAGGGTTCGAGTTCAGACCCCAGACAACAGTATCTCTAATGCAGTGTGTGTAGTGGGAGCAGAGTCCTGTGTCTGGGTAATAATTGTAAAGGATGAGCTCTCACAGCTCATTTTGATGCATTCATTTTGCAGTAATCATTTTCAGATTCAGGGATCATTGCTGTTTAGCTCTTTTTCCTGACTAAAGCTCATGTCAGCTCAGTCAATTGCTAGGGATTTATATGGAATGTCTGCAGTGAGGAAATGTCTGGGATGTTGAATGCAAAACCAGAAAACCTCCTCGTTAAGTACCCTCCTCTGCTTTTCCACAAATGTTGCTGTAGTTTTTGAAGTCACTGCAGTTTGTAACTCTGGCCTATAGTTTCGGGTGAATAAATGCCTTTGATTTTCAATAGGTAAGACTATGATGTTATATTTAATGTGAACTTAATTGAACAAATAGAACGGGCTCAGAAATATTTTTGTCTTGAAGACTTTTGCCTTTATAGACAGGCGTGATCACTAAGTTTCCTCCCAGGCAAATACCCTCTCTCTCATCTCTTCTAGGGAATCTCTGTTGAAAGAAGAGAACTCTTTTGTAGATGGCGAAAGGAAAACTTTTGAGTAAACAGAAGAAAGTAATAGATGGATTTAAAAAAAAAGTCCAAGGGTCTTATTGAGTTAAGTTTAAAGAAATAGTAAGATAAAGTCTGTCCTTTACTGTAGTATTTATTAGACGGTGTATTGAGGCATGACAAGCCTTAAAGTGGTGTGGAAATGAATATATATGTAGGCTACAATGAGCAGAAATCAAATATTTAAATAATATCAAATTATCATGATGCACCTAGTTAAGCCTGATGGCAAAGTGAAGGGCTGAGGAGGTGAAAAAGAAATGAAGGGAGAGAAATTGTGTTTTCAGATTGGATTTATAGATAAATGGGATTTCTCTGCGATTGAAGACTTGAACACATCTAGTCCGAATTATCCTAGAAAGCTGATTTTCACAAAAGGGTGGATGTTGTGGTATGATTTTGGGTGTCTTTACCTACAATGCTATTTCAGTTTTTTTTAATTCAGTAACAATAAACTTTACTGCTTCTCATTTTAGAAACATCTAAAAGGGGTTTCTGTTCAAGGTACTGCAAGTTGTTAGGGATTTTTAAACATATTCCTGCAGAGCAGTAAACAGTTTACTTGCATTGTTTTCTTTGCTTGATCCTGTACTGTAATATCATGGTTTTAGTTGCTGATTTTTAAGCTACTGATTATTTTGTCTGAAATTTTGATGCAATGTTAAATACTTGATTTTTTTTCTGTCCCTTAAAATAGATCAAATCCTGCTTTGTGGTACGATCTGTTGAGAAAAAGAAGTCATAACCAAAATAATTCTTTTTCCTCTTCATTTGCTAGAATGAGCTGTTCGTATTTACTCAATTATACTGAAAAGAATTTTCTGTTAGTAGTATCATCTTGATTTGGAATGTCATTGGTTTGGGCAACTACATATAATTCTGTTACTGCCTAGTGGTTCCCTGACTTAAAGTATATATAAATGGGATGGGACTTAATTATTTGACCTGCTGTGCAAGTCTTGTATGAAACAAATTCCGCAGCTGATATCTAAATGGAGTTGTTTGAACAGACTTATTTGTTGGGTCTGAAAGAAGAACACGCAATTGTAAGCAGCTAGGGGCCTCTCATGAAAAGTTTCGTCCAAGCCTGTGGAAGGTCCAAGCTTAAAACAAGGCATCTGTTGTTGCCTGGTGTTGCATTGATGTTGCTGGAGATGGTAGTTTTCTTTGCGACTAGTTGACGAGTGCAGACTGATCATGTTTCTTGAGAAATAGCTGGGGTTTTTGTTTGTTTGTTTTTGTTGCAAATGCATTACACAGCACAAAAATTAATTACTCAACACCCCCCCCCCC
>Ga0065711_1010912_pt1 | contig 16320 bp, 28 predicted proteins | sample Hoacrofraction12_FD_59098 | JGI IMG/M metagenome (GOLD analysis project Ga0065711, IMG submission 59098) | Hoatzin crop microbial communities from Cojedes, Venezuela - Epithelial fraction 12 v2 (version 2) | ecosystem: Host-associated > Birds > Digestive system > Esophagus > Crop | place...
CCAGCAGCTTCCTGTACATGGCAATCTCCACGTCCAGGGCAATCTTGGTGTTCAGCAGCTCCTGGTACTCCTTCAGCAAGCGAGCCAGCTCCTCCTTGTCTTTGTTCAGGGCACATTCCAGCTCTTCCAGCTTTATCCTGGCATCCTTCAGGGCCATCTCACCCCGCTCCTCAGCCTCAGCAATAGCTGCCTGCAGCTGCTGGTTCTGAGGGGTAAAAAAAGGCACTTTCTCAGATCTCATTTGGTCACTCAGGATCAGCCCTCAAGCCCCAATGGAGGACTCAAGGGAAAAAAAAGGGTAACATTTACACAAAGTGAACAAGCATTGGTTGATCAAACCATTTCTGCCCCATGCATGGTCGTTCCTGATCCAAGCTGGTTCCAGCATCCCATAAGACACTAGCCAACCCGTACCTGCTTCTTCACATTCTCAATCTCAGCCCGCAGCCTCTGGATGTTCCTGGTCAACTCCTGGATCTCTATCTTGGTGTTGCGGAGGCTGTCCCCATGCCTTCCAGCAGTGCTCTGCAGCTGTTCGTACTGACAGCACCAAGAGAAAGCAAACCTTCAGTGAAACATTCCTGATGCCTCGACAAGGTCTATCAACAGTTTCATAACGCATGTATTGCTACAAACCCCTATCATGTTGGTCACGAGTGCCCAGCTCAATGTAAAAGATGATGCCGAGGCTCAGTTACTGGTTTTGAATTTTGAAATAGACCTTCGTGACACTAATAAGCATCCCTTCCCTTCTGAAAAGCTACTTAAGGCACATTTAAGGTTTCTACTTAAGGTACATTTTTGGCCATCTTTACTGAGAGGCTTGTACCATGCAGCAAAGTGAGATTCCAGACACCCTGAAAACCATTAGTCCGGTTCCTCAAAAGTAGCACAATTCCTCTTGAGAATTCCTTGCACGGGCTCCAGCATCGTTAGCTTAAAGAGATGTCTCACCTTGTCAGAAATAATCTGCAATCTCTAGCCATCACCCAGGTTCCTTAATTGCTTCCCAACTCACCTGGCTCTGGTACCAGGCCTCAGCTTCCGCTCTGCTGCTCTGAGCAATCTGCTCGTACTGGCGCCTGACCTCCTCAATGATGCTGTCCAGATCCAGGTGACGGTTGTTGTCCATGGACACCACCACAGACAAGTCCCGGCTGATTGTCTGCATCTGAGACAGCTCCTGCAACCAAGACATGAGTTAGCCTGACCATCTGAGGAGAAAAAAGCAGCAACTTCAGGCAGCCCAAGTGACTCTCAAGCCCAAAACCGGATGGCCACCCCGTCCACCCTCCGTGTCTTTGGCCACCACGAGTCCTTGCAACTCCAGCCAGTCCAGGGAAAGGGGGAGCTCTTACCTCCTCGTAGATGCTCCTCAGGAAGTTGATTTCATCGGTCAGAGCTCCCACCTTGGCTTCCAACTCTACTTTAGTCATGTAGGCTAAGTCCACATCCTAAAGGAAAGATCACAAAGAATACTTTCATTTCCTCTTGGAAACCCTTCAGGACCATGGAAATTACAGTCTGTGCTGAGGGTAACAGCGGTAATGGGGTTGTGCAATTATGCAAATTAAAAACAAAGGATTTCAAATGCCAGCCCACAGATCCCACAGTCTCTCCAGATTCCCACTCCAGAGGGAGTCCTGTCGAAGCACAGCTAAAGCCTGACATTCAAGCGATCATTTTGCAGCTCATGCAACTCACCTTCTTCAGCACCACAAACTCGTTCTCAGCAGTTGTGCGCCTGTTGATCTCTTCCTCATACCTATGGAGAGTAAAAATACAAGCTGAGTTTCCTGAATTTTCCTGCCTAAGGCCACACCAAACAAACTAAAANAAAAAAAAAAAAAAAACCAGAAGAAAATATTTAGACTGAAAATACTGTCTCCACAGTTGCCATACAAAGTGTGTGTGTGTGTGAAGAAAAACAACTCCCAAGCTGCTGGCATTGCTTTCTGGGTCAGGTTGTCTCTGCACTTACTTGGTTTTGTAATCCTCAACGTACTGCTGCATGTTCTGCAGCTCTGACTCCAGCTGTCCCCTCTGTGACAGGATGGAGTCCAGCTGCCTCCTCAGGTTCTGGATGTAACTTTCAAAGATGACATCAAGGTTCTTCCTCGGTCCCGAAGGCCCTTGCTGCTGGAGGAGCTCCCACTTGGTGGAGAGGACCTTGTTCTGTTGCTCCAGGAAGCGGACCTGAAAGCCGACACACGGGGTGAGCGTCCACACTCACGTGTGGATGAACGGCAGCAGCCAAGGTGCCCATCCATCATGGAAGCAGATGCTCCTTTGCATGACGATGAGAGAACCTGTTAACATTATTTTTCAATTTCTGTTGTTGGCTGGGCTGCGAGATTTGGAAGAGGAGGAAATTTCTAAGTTGTGTTCAAGTCAGAGGAGCCTTTAAAGGCAGCAACAGCTCCAAGCACCTTCCCATTGCAGGTAGTATCGAAATCTTAGATTTCTAGTCTAGACTGAAAAGTCTGGATTTTTGAGAGCAAAGAGAAAAAAATCGTATTAGTGAATACCCAAAGGAGAGGGCATACGGAAAGAGAATGACACAGAAAGGAAATTTTGTGCCTGAAACCTGAAGCTGTTTGGAGACGTTGAGCCCGCTTGCAAGAGTAACCTGTTAGTTGAGCCTGGTGCAGCAGGTTAGGTTAAAGCCCTGAAGACAGAGCTTTGATCTCGTATGGAAGGGAGATTCTCATCCCTTCCCTAGCAGTACTTCATGAAAAGCCTCTGCTTGAGTTTCTCAGCCTGCTGATATCCAGCTCAAGAAGGACAACAGTTCTGCAGAACTGGAAAGTTCCTCCCAAATCTAACCCTTAATCAGACATAGTCCTAAATTCTCACCTTGTCAATGAAAGAGGCAAATTGATTGTTCAGAGTCTTGATCTGTTCCTTCTCCTGGTTTTTGACTTGCTGGATCTGGGGATCAATCTCAACACGGACTGGCTGTAGGAGGGTTGGGTCAACCTGCACTGGCTGGATTCCAGGGCCACCTCTACCAGGGCCACCAAAGCCTGGCATGCCAAAGCCTGGGCCACCAAAGCCGCCCATTCCTCCACCACCCATTCCTCCACCACCCATTCCTCCACCATAACCACCCATTCCTCCACCAAAGCCACCCATTCCTCCACCACCACCCATTCCTCCAAAGCCACCCATACCTCCACCAAAGCTGCCTAGCCCTCCTCCGTAGCCTCCAACAAAGCCACCACCCATTCTGCCTCCGTATCCCCCACCTCCATAGCATCCACCCATGGAAATTCTGCCACCACTACCTATGTTATGGAGACTCTTGCTGCTAAAGCCTCCACAACGTCCACCACCTCCAAATCCCCTGGACATAGAGAACGAGCTGTAGCTGCTCCTGCTTCTGCTGCCACCTCCTCCAAAGCCACCACCGATGGCAGAGCAAGAGCTGTAGCCCCTTCTACTCCCGCCTCCAAAGCTCCTGCAGACAGACTGCCGAGACATGGCTGTTTCTTCCAAGCAGAGTCAAAATTGGAGAAGAAAAGAAAGATGAACGGAGTTGGGCTGCAAGGAGTCAAGTGCAGAGAGAAGGGCAGTGAGTCCCTCTGGCTGGAGGGCAGCACCTGCTCTCTTTTATCTGTTCCTGGAGGTGGGCTGGGTTTGCATGGGCGTGAAGGAGGAGACAGTTACTGTCTTCATCAGCGTGGTGTGGTTTACAGATTTTCATCTTCAATTTGCCAAACATTGACCCTACCCAGAAACACACCCTAGAACGCAGGAGAAAATTAAAAAAGATACAACCGTGTCTACCACCTGGTAGCACTCAGTGACTAAGGAGCCTTATGCTCTTGTGGTACAGTAACAGTCTCCCTAGGATATACCTGTCTTTTTTTTCACCTTTCATCCATTGTGGTTGTTTCCCTGCTTATGGTTATCTTTATTTCCATCTTTCACTCCAAAGCCCCATGGCAGGCAAGCGCTGTGGTTCCTGCCAAGTTGTAGCACGGCTTTCACAATTCCCAAAACACACCTATGTTACACCCTTAGTCTCCTTTTTACATGGAAAATTGCCCTTGGCTTTGAGAAGCTGTTTCTCAATCTAGAGCCGGGACTCAGCAAATTGCATTTTGATGAGGCTCTGTGTCTTTTCGATAAATAAAACCTTACAGGAATCGAGATACCGGAGCAATGGTTGGCACTGGAAATTCGTTTATTGTTGGACCAAACTTGCTGAAAGCAAGTTCTGGGGTCTGTGTGCCGAAGTAGTCTCAGAAACCGTGGAGAAATGGCACAAAGATCACACATGGGAAATCCTTTCAGGATTCTGAAGGCTTCAAGACCATGAGAAGAGCCAGAGCAGACAACAGGAACCCAGTTGCTAAGGTGGGCAGTGTGGACAGACGGACGGATGACTCTGAGAACAGACAGAGAGAAGGAGGCATGCAAAATCCTGCTGCCCACATCATAAACCCTGCAACTGTTTAAATGCAGTTAGCTGGGCAGAGGATGCGAGTGAGCTCGGCTGGCTTGTAGGGACACGGAGGGATGAGGAGGACAGAGGGCACAGTGACTTTCACTTGGGGAAAGGCATGTGTTGCAGCTACCTGGCTGACTCCGGTGTTCCTACGCAAACACATTTCTGGAGGCAGACACACCGCGTTGAGCCTCCTTCGCGGACAGGGGCAGGTGTCCTGAAGCTGATTTGAAAGAAGTCACCAGATTTTAGAGAGGCAGAAGCTCATCGGAATACCCTGGTGTTGCTGCCGTACTGCGAAAGCATTCGCTTACGAGTCAAACCTGCAATAATCAGTCTATGACCCATCGTGCATTCATGTTTTTGTCTGGTGGAAGCTTGCTTATCAAATAACAATTACTGTCGCTTTTTTTTTTAATTTTACTGGGAATTTTTTTCTATTGTTATTAGTTTTCCATTATCCCCAACAGCAGCAGAATCAGAGTGGCATTTTTAAAGCCACCTAAGAAGGTGAGGGTGGTGAAACCCTGGCACGGGTTGTCCAGAGAGGTGGTTGATGTCCCATCCCTGTGAACATTCCAGGTCAGGTTGGACAGGGCTCTGAGCGACATGATCCAGGTGAGGATGTCCCTGCTCACTGCAGGGGGTTGGACTGGATGGCCTGCAAAGGTCCCTTCCAACTCAAACCATTCCATGATTCTATGAAATTTTGAAATCCAAAAACCTTTATGACTATTAAGGTGTCTAACTGTGCTGGTAGCTGTCTAACAAGGTTCTCAGAAGTTCCCACAGGACACAGGCAATTAAGTGCTTCTTGAAAATCCACACTAGCAACTCTCGACGTCTTCAGATGTTTAAATACCTCTAAAAATATTGCCCAGACACCCATTTTCAAAAGTGCCTAGGGACCTGGGCTGTGGCACAACATGCCGCTAAACTGGCATTTCCAGTGAAAAACACAGCTGTCCCTCCACAGCCCGCTCGCCCCACCTCCCTCCCCAGCACCAACCTGGATCCATCAGCACGTGGGGAAGCAGACCAGGAGAGAGATGCAGCTAAAAAAAGTATATGATAGCAACAAATCACTGTGAGACTGGAGGGATGGGGAGGACGGGGGGTTTGGTGGTTGTAGAGCACGGTTTACAGACAATATGTGGGCTGAGGAGGTCCCCTACGGCTTGTTGGTCTTCGTCAAGACTTTGGCTCCTGAATGCCACAACGGGGATGAACACCTGCCCAGCCTGGGAGGTTTTGAAGCACCACCTCAAACATCCCTGCAACCACGGGCCAGAAGTCTCGGTGACATCGGATCCCCTCTCGGGGCCGGAAGGCAAGAGCCGTCTGCCAACAGCCCTTCCCATCTAGAGCAGAGGCAAATGGCGAGGAAGACCTGGCAGCACCGTCTCCGCGGACCTGGGCTACGAACACGCTCTGCTGCTGATTTACCAGTCACAGACGTTCCCCCGCTGCCTGCTGCAGCGCAAGGCTCAGCAGGGTGACGTGGGTTTGCAGCTACCACAGATACGATCGCGTGTACGCGCACGCACAGACGCGCACACATTGAACAACGTCTTCCCTTGCCTCCCTCGGCGTTACCAAATACACGGTTACGTTTCTCTGGGGGGTTTTGTTGGTCTGGTTTTTTTTCCCCGTGGGCGGGACGCTGTGATCAGAGTGTTTTCACGTTCCCAGCCACGCTGGGAGGAGATGCATGAAGTCAGCACAACGCTCAAGTCCTGAGCACCCGTGTTTAGATAACGCGCTCGTTGAGTCACAGACGTGTCTCCAGCCAAGTTTAGGAAATCAAACCGGGATTTGGATCTCAACATCGTCACCTGGCTCAAACGCAACAGGCAGCTTTGGACTGCAGGGATCTCAAACAACATCGTTGTACTCAAAGCCCTAATGAAGGAAAATGACCTTTAACTGTCCCTTCCAACCCAAACCCTTCCATGATTCTGTGAAAATAAGTGGGTAGGAATACAGGGAAGCCTTGAATGCTGTGAGGAAAAGGCTCATTTCGGCAGCAATGTCAGTCAACACGCACTGAGCTTAGGAAAAGTCTTCAGCCACAGAACGAGAGAACTTCAGGGACACAGGAAAGCAAAGCATTTCCTTCCCATACGTTCCGTCAAACACTTCTCAGCTCCGTGTTTTCACTGCGCTTTAGAAGAGACTTTTAAGACGGAGGGGGTGGGGGAATCATGATGAAAGTAATCAAAACTTATTTCAGGGCACGTAAAATGTTTTTGCTCCTCCAGCAGAAGGCAGAAATTATGTCCAGCCCAGGAGGATTTTCCCCTGATTGCTGGGGTGAACGTAGGAACAAAAGACAAGGGCTTCTCGGTGTCTGTTTGTTTCAGCGACGGCGTTTGCAGACATCCAGCAGCCTTTTTCTCCTCCTCACNCTGCCNTNGTGTNGGGAGTCACTCACTGGAGGCAAGTTTACACAGAGGCAGCTGGATTGGGGTGACTCTGAGGGAAGTAGATGTCTTTTCATTCAACGCCATCTCAAGTCCCTTCACAGCTCGCTAGAACATTTAACCATTGCCCAAACCATATCCCCGTGCAGGCAGCCGCATGCCTTTGCTGGCAGCGCTGTGACATTCCTCAGCGGCTGCTGCATTTGTGTCTCCAGCATTTACAAACAGGGAACGGAGCATGGGAGAAGTGGAATGACTCATCCGGATCGCAAAGCGAGTCTGCGGTTGACCAGGGATGTGATTCAAGGTCTCCTGAGCAAGAGGTCAAACCACACCAGGAGTTTTTGGCTCTAAATTTACATGTCATCAAAAATACTCTGCTTTTGTGGAGAGGTAGGGCTTGACAGGGGTTGAGGTCTTGCTCTTCCCATGGTCTCAGTTGGCTTTTGGAGACACCTTAAAAGCAACCCGTGGATCCCTGGCCAGTCCAGACAACAGTAAAGGCTGCAGGGCTGACTCCAGCATCACGGATACTGAGGAATTGGCTCTGAATTAGCTGGAGGGGTGATGATCGCCCTTTCTTCTTCCACGCCATCCCTTGTAGGATGCTCCAAAAGCACTTAGGGCTGTGCATGTCTCTGCCATGACAGCACCAGCTGTGGGCACCACAGCACTGGGACCAGCTTGGAGGACACCACAGCACTGGGACCACCCTGGAGGACACCACAGCACTGGGACAACCTCAGAGGACACCACAGCACTGGGACCACCTTGGAGGACACCACAGCACTGGGACCACCTTGGAGGACACCGCAGCACTGGGACCACCTTGGAGGACACCACAGCACTGGGACCACCTTGGAGGACACCACAGCATTGGGACCACCTCGGAGGACCAGGAAGCACAGGTGGAGGGCAGTGGTGTGCTTGGAAGCAGCAGTCAGTCAGCGGAGGACTAGCTAGGGAATGTCCCAGGCTGGCCAACATGAGCAGGGAAAGGGCTTAGGAAGAGAAAGGGGAAGGGAATGGTCTCCTAACATCAGCTGAGCCCGAAATTCTGCTCCGCTCTAATGGGGCCGACTGCTTCTGTAACCCCAGGAGCCCCAGCAGTAGGACAGAGGAGAAGGGCATCCAGGTTCAACCCACGTGCCTCTTTCTCTCCTGCCACGCTGCTGGGAATGGGCTCGTTCCCACAGGTGGTGTCCAAGAAAAGCCCGTGTGTTTCACAGCCCCGGCTGGATCAGACGGTCACACGGAGCCTGACCCAGCCTTGTTGCCACCCAACCACCTCACACTGGCAAGACCTCCTCCACCCTCCTGCCAAGCTCACAAACGATCCAAATTTTCGAAGAGTTTGGGGGTGGGAGAGGGGTGAGAAGGACAGGAGACCAGGCTGCATGTTGGCTTTGGCTCCTTTAAATGCAGAACTTCAAAGGGCAAGAGAAAGCCAGGTAACACCTTCAGATCTCAGCAAACGAGGAGTCCTGTCGCAACATGAAACTCTTTGGTCAGAGAGAAAACCACACAAGCGTACTGCCTCTGGTGTTTATTGGGGGATGCCACACGCCAGAGGAGAAAGGCTGAAGCAAACAAACGCGAACGTTCCCATGATCACGAGGAAAAGGCAAACCCTCAGCAAAACCAAACATTTTACAAGAGCTTCTGAAGAACACAGGTGAAACTGCCGGTAAAAAAACAGCGCGGCAGGGCAAGGAGCGTCCTCGGCTGGGACCAGTCACCATGACGAAATTCTTGTTTTGGAGTTCAAGCCCTGGCTGATGAGCAGCAGCGATTAAAATTGCACCACATCTGGATCCAGCACAGGATCCTGGCAGAAGCTGGGCTCCACGAGTCCCCGCAGCCGTCCCGAGAGCAGCACACGGACCGGTCCCCTCTGCCCGTCGCTGGTGGGACGCCTCTCACTCGGACCTCGCGGCCTGACCCCAGCCATGTCCGACGGGCAGACCCCGCTTCCGAGGGAGTCCCCAGCGCCCGAGGGACCGGTGGCTTGGAGGGTCTCGAGGGGAGCGCTGGGGAAGCGAGCCAGCCCCAGGTGCTGCCAAGAACCTCGGTCAGCAGCTGGTGAACATGGCGGTGTTTCGCTTTTACATGCAGTTTCTGAAATGGTTTAAGATGACACCGGCGGTTGTCGCCTTGGCAGTGGAGGGGGGTGGTGGTCATCGCGAGGTTGGCTTCCTTTCTCCTGTGGGTGCTGGGGAGGGGTGGGACAGCTCGCTTTCCTAGACCTTCCGGCTGACCGTCACGGAGCTGCTGCTCTTCTTCACCACGGTGCTGGACCCTCCGCCCACAGGGGAGAACCCTGTCCCTCCGACGCTGATCCCCACCCCAGCACCAAATCCTCCCCCAGAGCCAAACCCAGCCCCTCCTAGGTTGTAGCTGAAGCCAGCACCGCCCGTACTGCAGCTGCCTCTCCCGCTTCCAGCGCCGAATCCAATTCCTCCTCCTCCTCCGAGGTGCAGTCCGCTGCCGTATCCACCTCCCATAGAGCTGCTGCCGCCTCCCACCACAGCTGCAGAGAGGAACAGAAGGCACGAGGTTACCTCTGATGCCACCGTAACGTGTGGGAGCATCGGTCCCAGCCCGCCGTGCGCCCGTGGGAACGCCACTTACAGATGCTGACGGCGCTCTGGCACTCTCCAGACATCCTGCAAGGAGAAGAGGTGGAGTGTCAGCTCCAGCCAGAGCATCTGCTCCATGAAGCCAGGCTTGGTCCACCAGACCACGGGCACAGATAGCAGCAGCTATAGGGCCGTAGTCCACAGCTAGTGGCAACACCATCGATATTTTTATAGAGGAGATGTGATGTGCCCTGTCCTTCCCATCACCGATTTAGCAGAATGCAGCCAAGCTCTTGCTCTGTCCCCACCCACCTGCACTCCTCGCCCTCCAGCAGCTTCCTGTAGGTCGCAATCTCGATGTCCAGGGCCAGCTTGACGTTCATGAGCTCCTGGTACTCGCGGAGCTGCCGGGCCATCTCTTGCTTCGCCTTCTGCAGGGCGGCCTCCAGGTCAGTCAGTTTGGTCCTGGCATCCTTGATGGCCAGCTCCCCGCGTTCCTCAGCATCCGCGATGGAGGTCCGCAGAGTTTCACACTGGAGGGCAAGACGTGGGTGCGATGAGTGGGGCAGGGGCAGCCAGCTGGGGATGCTCCTAAGCCACGATCGCAGATAGCTCGGGCTCAGAAGTTCACAAGCCCAGCAGGTTCCCTCCCGTTGACAATCCTGTTGCCAGACTATTTGCTTTCAGGGAGGTTCCGCAGGGCATCACCGAGAGCTCACACCCCTTTCTCAAAAAACGCAACCCCTACCTGTTTCTTCACGCTCTCCATCTCAGCACGTATCCTCTGGATTGTGTGATTGAGCTCGGAGATCTCCATCTTTGTGTCCTTCAGGCTGTCGCCATGTTTTCCTGCAGTAACCTGCAGCTCTTCATACTGGTGGGCAGAAGCGAGAAGAGCACGTCAGGTCCACCACAAGTGACTCCCCTCACTGGCTGTCCAGACCACCCTGTGCAAGCCAACGCGAGCTTGCATACGCTAGCTCCGGTCTGGCCGGATCAGAGCCAGCAACGTGCCTGGTCTCAGCATGTTCTGAGCTACCGCCAGGAACTCGTTCACCTCCTCCACCGCCAGAGACCACAGGCAGCATGTGGAGCTCTCACCTTGCTTTGGTACCAAGACTCAGCCTCCACTCGGCTCCGGTTGGCGATCTCCTCGTATTGGGCTTTGACCTCCGCAATGATGCTGTCCAGATCCAGGTTTCGGTTATTGTCCATGGTGACGACCACAGAGGTGTCAGAAACGGTCTTCTGCATCTGAGACAGCTCCTGCAATTCGCACCAGATCTGGCTTTAGCCCCACCACCACTTCCTCACAATGTCGCAACCCTTCTCCACGCAGCATCCCCCTCCAGAGAGCAGCTGGACCACTTACCTCCTCGTAAAGATACTTCAGGAAGTTAATCTCATCTGCCAGAGAATCGAGTCTTGCCTGAAGTTCCACCTTGTTGGTGTAGACCCCATCCACGTCCTGCAGCAGAAACAGGAAGTGAAGCCTCCTGCCTGGCACACCGCTTCCCACCCAGCATCCAACCACGAGCCCTCTGGTGCTCCTTTTCCCTGCAGCACAGCCATCTAGGGCTCCCATTTTACGTCCGGTGATGAAGAACCAGTGCTGATGGGAGCAAGAGATCCTCCGAACCAAGATGTGTCTCCATGTTCAAAAAAATAAAAGGACTTTACCTTTTTCAGGAGCACAAAATCATTCTCCACGGATGTCCGTTTGTTTATTTCCTCCTCGTACCTGTTGATTGCAACAAGGGAGATGGAGTCTGGCTGCTTATTTTGGCTCTGGCTGCCGCTGGCAACCAGAGGTTGTTGGCCTCAGACTAACGAGCGCTGCCGAAATAGACCTGCCATGGGCGAGATTTATGGACGAGCAGCAGCGCTTTGCCTGTCTAGATGAGCCCAGGCTGCTGCCATCTCCAGTGCCTCGCTGAAGGAAGCCTGCAAAGGGCAATCCTAGCTCTGCCTGAACCGAGTCCTGGGGGCTGTGGCCACTCCAGCTCCTCCTACGAGACGCGAGGACCTTCTGGTCCCTGTCAAGGGCCGTTTCCAACTGCTCGTTTGGGCAGGCAATGGCTGCAGAGCGGCAGGTGGTGGAGGTGACCTCCAAAACCAAGCCAGCCTTCAGCCTGCAGCCTGCAGCCTCAGCAGAGCAAGGGGTCTGGCGGACCCTGCTGAGCCCCAGACTTTCCTTCCCACCATTTTTGGAAACTCCTTCAGTGGAATCGTTTCTCCAGGCTTTGCTCTCGCTTTTCCGACGGGACAAATGAATCTGATAAATAGCAGCAGGAAAAGAATCCACTCTTTTTTCTTTTTTTTCGTTTTTTTTTGCCCCACGCTACCTTTCCAGAGAAAGCTCTAAGCTTCAAGCCATGAAGCACATTATGGGAAGGAACCCATGAGGAAATCCGTCAGGAAATTACAGTAGGATTTAGCAACTGATCTAATTAGTTCATTAAATCATAATGTCGGGGGTTCTTAAGTGAGGAAGGCAAAGAGCAGAGGATCCTGCCTCAGTGAGAAGTGCAACTCACGCAACAACACACGTTGGGAAACACCTTGAAAAATCACCAACTCCTACCAAAACTCCGCTGACAAAAACTTCCCCAAAACCTTTTGCACTTTCTAATCCCTGAAGCAAGTGAAATCCTTACGATTCCTTGAACTTTCCGACTGCTCACAGTAAGTTTTTATCTCTACCTTCTCATCACCAGATAGCCCAGTCGTGACTACAGCGAGAGCAACGTACTTGGTCTTGAAGTCTTCCAGCATGTCTTGGAAGCCTTTCAGCTCGGACTCCAGACGGTGCTTCTCACCGGAGAGGGTGTCCAGCTGCTTCCGCAGTCCAGCAATGTAGGTTTCAAAGAGGGGGTTGAGGCTTCTGCCCCACGTCCCTGTGGTACCCTGCTCCTGGAGGAGTTTCCACTTGGTCTCCAGGACCTGATTCTGCTGCTCAAGGAACCGGACCTAAATGATCACAGGGGTGGGCAGAAAAGGAGTCAGATTATTACCAAGAGCATCTCTTTATTGATTTTTTTCCCCACATTTTCCGTAACTTTTTCCCATTTAATGAGTTCGACCTTGCTGCCTGTGCTCTCCAGTGAGCGAGAACCCCAGGGTCTCACTGGATGGAGGGGACCACAGCTCTAAGGTGCGTGGGCAAAGGTGGAACAGCTTCCCACCCTATCTCAAAGCAGGAGAAACACAGTGAACCTCATAGCTTGATCATTTTCTCCTTAAAGACAGGTTGAAGCACCCAGAGTCCTTCAGCCCAGATATGGACGGAGCCCACCAGCAGAGACCCCTCTGAGGACACCTTGCACGCAGGTAGATGGTCCCACAGCTTGGCACCGGCTCCACGGTCTTAAGAACCGAGGATCCTTTTCCCAGATTTCTCCACAAGCTTGGGAGAGTCACTTCTCCAGCCACCGTCCCTCTGTCTGCAGGGGTTCTGTGGGGTGGTGTGGGCAACCCCTGGCTCTCCGGGCTCTACCAGATGGGCGCCTCACAATAATTGCAACCAGCACAAGCTGTGGTGAGCTCCGACCTCCGCCTCCCCGCCCCGGGTCGAAGCCGCTCTCACCTTGTCGATGAAGGAGGCGAATTTGTTGTTGAGCTTCTTCATCTCCTCCCGCTCCTGTGTTCGCACCTTCTGGATCTCGGGGTCAATCTCCAGCTTGAGCGGGGTCAGCAGGTTCTGGTTGACAGTCACTTCCCTGATGCCACCCAGCGGGCAAGAGGCGAAGCCTTGACCTCCCACCATGCTGTCAAATCCTCCACCGAAGCCACCGTAACCACCACCGATGCCTCCAATGAAGCCGACTCCGGCCCCACCACCATAGCCGCTGGCATATCCTGCCCCGGCATTGAAGCCGTAGCCAAAGCCTGCGTGGCCACCAGCCCCAAAACCTCTGCAGACGCCGCCAAATCCTCCCTGAGAGGCACTTCTGCCCCCACCCAAGCTATAGAGGCTCCTGCTGCTGAAGCCACCGTGTCCCCTGTGCCCTCCGTGGGACACAGAGCCGAAGGAGACCTTGCCCCTGCTCCCCAGGCAAGCTGAGCTGGAGCTGAACCCCTTGCCGAGAGCGTAGGACTGGCGAGACATGGCGACGGGTCCGCAGCGGTCAACGCGAGGAGGGACGAGGCAAGCGGCGCAGAGCTTCGGAGGCAAGAGGAGGCGAGTCCTGCCGGCGCAGAGGCCGAGTCCCCCTTTTTATGCGCTCAGGGAGTTGGCCGGGTGTCAGGGGAGTGGAGATGTCTGTCTTTTTTGTTTTGTGTGCTTTTCGGGTTTGAAAGGGTGCCCTCCCCTCCTTGCCACCACCGTGACCTGCCTCGAAACACTCCCTCGAGAGCTAAGAACAACAAAGGCGTTGTTGGAGCTGGAGGCAGAGCTCCGGATCAGGCTCCCTCGGCTGCTCCCGTCAACCCGTCACGGCCGAGCCGCTCACCGCGGTGATGGAGCACCGCGAGCTCCCTGACGCATCGCGCCCTCGAGGGAGACCCTCGGCGGGGATCAATCACTCATCTCGAGCCTCACGGCAGGCGCTGGGCTCGCCGAGCTCCAGCGAAAACGTGGCTTCCCCGTCACGCCCTCGGGTTCAGCCTCGGCTCGGAGGAAGTTGGACTCGACCTGTCCGAGGCTGTTTCACAACCAGCGAGCGTCAGCCCTTGGCGGGGTTGGACGAGGAGCTTTGTGTCAATAAGGAGGATTTAGAAATGCTCTTGAGGAGGTTTCGAAGCCGTTTTCTGCCACTCCAACCGGCACGTTGAGCCCGGAGGGACGCGGAGGGGTCTGCCGAGGCCGAAACCTCTCGGTGCTTCCCTGCCGCACGCCCCGCGCCCCAGACCCCCGCGCTGGGACCCTTCCTCATCCTCCTCGCGGGGCCGAGCTGCCGCCCCAGGAGCCCTGCCCCGCGCCCCAGACCCCCGCGCTGGGACCCTTCCTCATCCTCCTCGCGGGGCCAAGCTGCCACCCCAGGAGCCCTGCCCCACGCCCCAGACCCCCGCGCTGGGACCCTTCCTCACCCTCCTCGCGGGGTCCCAGCAGCGAACCCCCCGCAGCACCCGGCGCTCGACAGAGCCGCTCCCGCTAGCGGGCTCGTGCTGGGCGAAAGAAACACAACCTAATTGCTTAACTGCTTTTAATTTGTATTTTAACGAGCAGAGGTGTCTGAAGCTGCCTTCCAAGTGCAAAGCTCTGCTCATCCCGCCATTAAAAAAAAAGAAAAGCCATAAAACTTCCCCCCAAACCAGAAGCTGCGGACGAGGCCGCGACAATAACATCCAACCCCGCAATTATCCCTTTTATCGGAGACGCTCGTGGGAGAGGTTTGGGGAGCCAGGTTCAGCTCCGAGCCTGCTCACCCCTCGCTTTTTCCCCTGCGAACACACAAATATGGGTCCAGGCATGTCGCCGTGGGAAGGGAGGGTTTCTCCTCCCGAACCTCAGGCATCTGCCAGACCATGGGATTTTCAGCCCAAAAAGGGATTTGCACTCGCGCTCGCCTTTGGCAACAAGCCCCTGGACCCCCCCAGACCCCCCCATCCCACCCTGGGTGTCCCCGGCTGCCCAGCTCCCCGGCGGTGAGGACGTGGCCGGGGCGAGCAGGGAAACCCAACAGACCCGCCCGAGCCCGGCGGGGAGCGTCGAGCTGCCTGGCTGCGCCCGCGGAGCCGTACCCACCACACCGGGGTGGGAAAACCCCTCTGGGACCGTGGGGGTCCCCCCAGAACCGCGGGGGTCCCCCCAGAACCGCCCCGTGGCCCAGCACCAGGCACCTCGGATGCTCCGGTGCTGGCCGCGCTGGGTGATGCGCCCGGAGCGAAGCTCCTGGGACACGGCGTCGGCCGCCGTCGCCCACCCGGCACCGGGACAGCGGGGTGTTGGGCTGAGCATCCCGGGGTGGTGGGCGCCGTGGAGGGGGTCTGCATCCCGACACCGCGGGGTGGGAGCGGGGCAGAGCCCACGGGGTGACCCAGCCCCGCGTTCATCGCCGGCACCTCGCTGGGTGGGTGGAGAGCTCGGGGCCCTTCCCCACTCCAGAAATCCGGATACGATCCGGACGCCGCGTCTCTGCCGGGGGTAAAGCTCCGTCACGGAGGGGTTGGACGCCCGTCCAGGAGCTGGCGGCCGCCGGTCCCCGTTGCTCTCCAGCGATGCCTACACACACATCCCCCTTGGAGGGGTTTCTCTCCCATCGTCCATGGGCGGAGGGGCAGCAGCCATGGGGCCGGGACCCCTGTGCGGGGACGTGGGGGGTCTCGGGGGCAGTGGGGAGTGGGCACCGCGGCGGGAGGGGAGCCGTGGCAGGATGCGGCGCCGGGCAGCGACCGGGCGTTATCCCGCTGGCAGCGCTCAGCATCTCTCGTTTAAACCTCGGCCGCGGCACCGGCTCGTGCCAGGAGCATCTCAGAGCTGGGGAACCCCCCCAAAGCCATCGACGGGTGGCGAAGCTTGCTTCCCCCCGCTTGCGAGGAGAGGAGCTGTGTCCTCCTCGGGGCAGGGAGGAAGGCTCTGGACATCCCCGTGTGCTGAGCCCAGGGCTGGGTGCCCGGGATATCAGCACCCATGGGTATCCCCACGCCCGTGGAGAGGGGACGGCTGCTGCGGGCTCCAGGCGCCAGCAGCGTGCCCTGGGTGCCCAGAAGGCCAATGGGATCCTGGGGTGCATGAGGAGGAGTGTGGGCAGCAGGGCGAGGGAGGTTCTCCTCTCCCTCTGCTCTGCCCTGGGGAGGCCCCATCTGCAGTGCTGGGTCCAGTGCTGTGCTCCCCAGTTCCAGAAAGACGAGGAGCTACTGGAGAGAGTCCAGCGCAGGGCTGCGAGGATGAGGAGGGGACTGGAGCATCTCTGCTGCGAGGAGA
>Ga0065711_1041220_pt1 | contig 16320 bp, 11 predicted proteins | sample Hoacrofraction12_FD_59098 | JGI IMG/M metagenome (GOLD analysis project Ga0065711, IMG submission 59098) | Hoatzin crop microbial communities from Cojedes, Venezuela - Epithelial fraction 12 v2 (version 2) | ecosystem: Host-associated > Birds > Digestive system > Esophagus > Crop | place...
CACCAGGGCAGTGTAGAGGGGAAGGAGAACCTCCCTCGTCCTGCTGGCCACACTCCTCCTAATGCACCCCAGAATGCCATTGGCCTTCTTGGCAGCCAGGGCACACTGCTGGCTCACGGTCAACCCGTTGTCCACCAGCACTCCCAGGTCCCTCTCCACAGAGCTGCTCTCCAGCAGGTCCACCCCAAGCCTGTACTGATGCATGGGGTTGTTCGTCCTCAGGTGCAGGACCCTGCAGGTCTGGTATTAAATTTTGTGGGGTTGGATCTTGAAAAAAAATGACATTGTTCTCATCCTTCAAATTTGTTGGGGGTAATGCATAATTTCCCATCCTCAGGACAGCCAGAGCACAAAAAATGTTCATTATTTTCGGTTATATTTTTTAAAATTATTTGTTGACTTCACATAAAAGATTTCCTATGAAGACACTAAGAAGCTGTTTTAAAATTTTGTTCATATTAAGACTTTCCTTTTTGTAATTTGATTTCCTATGAGACAATTTCAAACCTGAAAAATGTGATTTTATTCACCTATGAATTATCACAGCATTACATTTTCATTAATGTAAAGCAATAAAAAATACCACCAAGTTTAAATGACACTGAATACTCAAAACTGATGCTTTCTTACAAAAATTGCTTTTGATGCAATATTGTCTTTCTCCAAGAACAGAATGCTTTTGTCCGAAATAAATTTGTATTTGGATGTTACACATGTACTAGGGGGAAATGGCTTGTTTCTACATGCTGTAGCATCCCTACGGGTAGGAACCAAGAAAAATTAATTTCTGTACTTCAATTTGTGCCAGTAAGCTAGAACAATAGAATCTGGTTTTCCCTAATGCTTTTTAACAGTGAAAAATCTCTTTCCAGTACATGTATTGCCCCATTCTGCAGCTGCCCTATAAGACTGGCCATATCTTGTAAGAGCTATGGTCTGTCTAGCACTGTGCAATTCTCTGAGGGCAATAGGTAGAGGCTTCCTAAGGAAACGTGTCAGCACAGGCTGACAAGTACAGTGCTAATTCTTTCATATAATCTTTGAGCTTCCCTCTGTCCTAAACACACAGTAGCGCTTGAGTGGTGGTTTTTGTTCCACAGTTTCCCGTGGCCTGGACGTTTGTTCAACAAGTTCACAAGCTAGAAAGTCAACCCACCATGAGGTGATAACTTATTTTGAGATGGAATATTTGAAAGCATGCAGGGGACCTTTGTGTTAGTATGATTTGTGTTGTCTCCACTACAGCTCTTCTCCTCTAGCTGGCAAAGGAAGGTAAAGTCTGTAGATAAATTACACTGGGAATCACTTAGAGACATCTACCTAGGACTTGAGAGGTAGAATGAGTATCAGCCAGCCATAAAGACTGTTCAAAGCCTAGCAGTGTGTGTCATTCTCCCTGCAGTTTTTACTGGTCCTTCGTTTGATCTTCCTGTGGTGTTCAGCCCTGTAACTACAAGTTGATCAAATGCTTCCTCTGTCTCAGATGTGAATGGAGATATCATTTGTCTCAAACATCTCTCCCGTGAAACCTTGTATGACTGGCATCCACTAGGTATAAAAATCATGAGAGAATTGTCCTTAATGAACATTTTGGCTTGAAAGACTTGATTTATGAGAACTAGGGTTTTTTGAAGTTACTGGTTTCAACCTTGCAGGATGTCATCCTAAATCCTAATGATGATAGAAAAAGGAAGAAATAATATTGCATCTGTTCAGAAATGTTTAGGAGTTTCTTGTCAAACCTGAAATTAGAAAGTCATAACTGCAGCATTGCATTTTTTTCTTCACCGGTAAACAATTTGGTCTATTCTTAATGAAAAAAAAGAAAAGTAAAAATCATCAAAACAGCATCTACTTCATGTCTTCATGTCCACTTCAGCAGTACCGCACTACTGATACTAAAAAATACTGAGTACTTTGTACCAACATAATTCTTCGACATTTTTGAAATCACATCGAATTTTCGTTACAGAGTTCTTTTCAAGGTTATTTATCCAAAATGTTTTGATGGCTTTTGCTTGGGGTTAGGTTAGTTACTTTATGGTTCTGATGTACAGAGAGTAATCTTAATTCCACTTGGTGCTTTAATTAAAATTTAGGCACAAGTAAAAGAATCACTTTAACAGAGCAATAATTTTGAAGCTGATAGCTACTACAGCAAACCTGAATGCCTTTCCTCTTCCTCAGAAAGGTCAAATGCCTCCCTAAAGAGGCTGAAGTGAAATGATTCTAAGTAATTGTGCAGATACTTGTGAGGTCATTGGTGGCTGAGTAGCTGACAGGGCAGGAGCAGGCAGGTGTGAACAACCATGAAGGCAGATGGTTTGGAGGGGAGGTGACTGAGCAGAAGAATGTTCCTGCCAGCCTGGGACCTGTGAGCTTGGGGACCAGAGGCGTCTTTGAATTGTGCAGCTGGGCACTAAGAAACAGGACACCTCCTGAGGTGCATCGATGATCACAAAACCAAGAGAGTTTAACCTCCATTTATCACCAGAAGTGGAATTAGTCTGGGAAACTTAAATTGGTCTGAGTAAACAGAGCAGATTTCTGAGCAACCTGATCTAGTTGAAGATGTCCCTGCTTGTTGCAGGCCAGTTGGACTAGATGACCTCTGAAGGGCCCTTCTAACCCAAAACATTCTATGATTCTGTGATGAAGAGGGTAGCTTGCAGGCATGTTTGTTGCTGTATGTGACAGTCTGTGTTCATTTTTTTTAATCATGTATCACCATAATCTCCAAAATTTCTGTGCAAATACTTACGGAAATAACAGCAAAACCTGGGAGTTACTAAATGTATGAAAGCAGAGGTTTGATGGGGGTTGGTGGTGCAGAAATTATTTTCCTTGGATATGCCTTCAAACTAGGAGTTGGAAAGAAATTCCTAGTCACTGTGGGAGCTGCACTTCTCTCCACAGTCTGATCCATTGAGGCGTGTCTCTGTTAAATCTAGCATTTTGAATCCAAAACTGTAAAATGAGATTCTGGTTACTCATATAAAGTCTTAGTGCTATGTCTTTAATTCTTTACAAGAGTAGCAAATTTCAGGTATCCATTCTACTCGCAGGCTTAAGGATGTTTCTGTTCAGAGAGTCAGCTTTACTCACAGAAGTGCAGAGGTCAGTGTGCAAAAACAGACGGAGTTTCTCGTGAAGGTTTGTTTTCACTAAGACATCTTTCTGTCCCACTTATACCAAGAGAACAGGGATAAGGCTGTGTAGGATATCTCCCACAGGAGAATATCTAAAGCTGTAATTTTCACTCAGGTCTGTCTGTCTGTCCTGTCCAGTTTGCTTTATTTTGTTGGTAATTATTTTTTGCTGAAGTTTTGCCACATCCATAAACCTTTATTATAAAATGCTGCAGATGGAACTTTAAAATCATTGTGGGTGATGGACTTCAGCATCAGACTTGTTAACAAGAAAGAGGAGGATCACCATCAGTAGAATACCACCCCAAAACTTTACTAACACAGAGATTATATGGTCTTTGCTAGACCCCAGCTGTATAGTCCTAGATTCTTCCTTGTGCTTGTTTCTGAGTGATCTGAGCATCTGACCGTCTTGTCTTGGGAGACCTGTCCATCCACTGGGCTGTACTTAGTGGGGAATTGTTAGGATTGATAATCTGAATGTCTTGTGTAAAAGAGCAAAAGTAGAATATTGACAGTGATGTTCATACTGCAGAATATGAGGCACCATGTGTGATGACTGGCTTCATCAGTCATCCTGTTCAGTGGGTGACTGACAATGTGTTCTCTCTCCCCTACAGTATGGGATAAAGAAGAAAGAAGAAAAGGAAGCAGAGGCCCAGGCTGCACTGGAAGCTCACGCTGAAGGGAGTCTGACACGCCCAAAGAAGGCAATCCCTCCTGGCTGTGGGGATGAGGAGGAGGAGGAAGAAGAGAGCATTCTAGACACTGTCATCAAATACCTACCAGGGCCCCTGCAGGACATGTTCAAGAAGTAATAGCTGCAGACTGTTAGATGGGCATAAACAGTGCTGCAAAGGATTTCTCTTTTGCCCAATGGGGATTTAAAATCTTGCCATCCATCATGCAGCCCTCCCCACCTCTGCCCCTCTACTGCTCAGTAGGAGTCCCTTTGCTTCGCATTCCCTTCTGACAGCCTCCTTCCCTTTCCACCACTGCAAGACTCATCCATTCCTTTTTTGTACATAGTCACATCTAGTAGATGCCTCTGAATGGATATAAAGATGTAAAAGCTGCAGACTACACAACTTTTATTATAAGCCATAGTACTATGTGTGTTAAATAAGGCAACTGTACATTAAGCATAGAAAAGGAACAATCTCACATGCATTTCCATTCAAAGCATGAAAGAGTGTTCACTAAGTGTGAACAGTGGCCTATTAAGTTTTCTTTAATTCTGTTTTTATGATTACTGATAATAATTATTAGTCATCACTATTAATGTTCTTGTTGATTGGCTCACAGTAGCCATTTTTTGTTGAGCATAACTGCCCTTGGAAAGGATATCTCAGTTCTCCCATGGAAGCAGAGCTTTTCTGTTTTAATTCTGTGACTGGCATAAATAAGGGATCATTTGGAAGGAGAATCACACATGACTGTCACATCTGACATCACTCAGAACTGTGGAAGCAGTGAGTCATCTGCCCTCATATGCTGATAGAAGTTAAATGCCTCAGAATCTAAGCAAGAATTATGTTACTTTGGGAATTAGCCATACACTTCACTTGAAAGAGCAGATTTAGTCAGACCATTGCCATACAGGGAGCTGAAACCACAAGAGAGTGCGTGGTGCTCTGGTGGAGGACCTCCTCAACCGCTTTGAAGCCAAGTGCACAGGCTGCTCTGATTAACTAACCTCCATCTTTCAGCCCAGTGCCATATTCAACTGTCCCATTCCCATCAGTGTTTGCAGGATGGATGTCTGGTTTCCAGTGTATTTCTGCGGCTGTGTCCTGCCCACCCCTTCCAACAGTATGTGGAAGAGCGTATGGCCTTAATGTTAGCCATGGCCCTGAAGATCCAGAAATTCAGAGTATGCCTGCTATGTATCATGCTAAATGACTGCATTGCCTTGGGGAGGTCATTTATTTTTCTGCCCCAACCAGCTTCTCCAGCTGCAAAATGTAGCTTGCAGTCTCTACCTACTTAAAAGACATGACATGAGAATTCTTCTCCAGTGCTGTGCAGGAGCTAATTAATATTATAACAGTGTGTGGCATGCCTTGATGCTAATAGGGTGGGAGGAAAACTCTCTCTTACCATTATCTTTGTTGCCTTTCCCAGACACAGATAGAGGGCTTCTCAATACAGCACTGTAGGTATTGAGTAACTGCACAAGATATACCAAATTCTGATGAAAATGTTAACTTGCTAGTACATACACAGACTTATAGACAGACATACTTTGAATACAGACCCTCATGATCAGATATCTGGCTTGTCATCTGAAGAGCTGATAGTGGCTAGGTCTCTGTAGCTGCTGCAGTGAGAGCATCGTGCCGTTTGTCTTGTAAGAGGATCAGGGTTTGTCTGGCAGAACTAGCATTGCCTGTCCCTATCATGGGAACAATAAAAGTTTTGTAAGTACATGGAAGAGATTTGGAAGCAAGTACATGCTTTCACCTGACAACAAAAAGGAAAGCAATCTCAAACACTTCATTATGTACCTAAATAAAGAATTTTACTTCAATGGAACTTCTTTGATGCATTTGCTCAGTGGAACTGAGTCTAAGTAAATATATCAGTCCTTTCCTGAATAAGAAATTTTAAAAATATTTATCATCTTTTCAGGTAAGCAGAAGAAATCTGCACCATGGTTAAGACAGTGAGCTTGTGAACTTTGTGCCTTTTAGCAGCACCTTCATAAAAGAGAAGACTTCTATTTATTTTGCCTTCCTCACCTAATTCTTATTGAAGTATGATAGTCTTTGCTTCTTCACAAAAAAGTTGAGCCATAAGTTTCTACCAAATCCAAGGTGGAGACTGAGAAAGTTTGACTGACCTACAAGTCAGAACTACCTGATAAAGATGCAAGTTTTTTCAGGCTGTATGTACAAACAAGATATATTCAATTAAAGTACAAGCTTCCAAGGGCTTCCCAGGGGAAAGAGAGGGCAGGTTTTACTCTTTTGGATAATGTCAGTGATTTTTTGCTGTAACTTTCATTTAAAGCAAGATGAGTGTCTCCCCTCTAAGACTATAATGACCCAGAGCACTCTTTATCTCTGAATCAATGCTTGGGTATAGCATAGCAATGTTGAGCAATTTACCGTTTTCTAGGGAGAGTACCCTACTCACCCCATGCAAATTCAGCAACTGGTAATTTGAGCCTATTTAAGTAAACCTCAAAGAGTTGAAAATTCTTCTGTCACAAAGGCAGCAGCTGTTTTTGATGCTCTGCCACAGAGGGAACTAAATCCAACAACCCTGAAAGCTAAAAGGCAGAGGCTGGCTCTTTGCTTCAGCCACTCTTTGGTAGTGAGATCTTTTAGCCCAGATCACACTGACACACTGACATCAATACTTTTGAAACACTTTGACAACTCTCTGTAGCCTGTGCCCTTTAATATGTGAGTAGAACCACCAGAAATGTGCCCCTGCTAAGAGAAACACATCCATTCTTATTTTCCCCTGGTCTTGTGCTGGAGAACTCTGCATACATACAGATAAATAAAGAGGATGAGCTCATTCCACTTTGCTTTGGCCTTTATCTGCCACTTGCTTGTTGACCTTTCCCTAGCCCACATCATGGACTCACTTCCTCATCCAGCCAAATACTCTTTCTGACATAGCATCAGAATTTTTGGCCTGGTGTCCTCTTTGCAGAATGGTACTGCCAACTGTTTGTCATTTTTCACAGTCTCCCTGTCAGCTGGATGTGCATCTGTGTATACTTCTGTGTAGAAGATGAGGAAAAGGGAAAAGAAAGGGAAAAAAGAGAGAAGGGAAGAGTGTTTGGTATTATTTTTTCTAAGCGTGCCTCAGCAGCTGTGCCGCTGAATGGCTGGTCAAAGTCAGGATCTTGGGTGGCCTGTGCTCAAATTTCACAAGCAGGTAGTGCTATCGCTGGACTTAGAGCATTAAAAATACTGCTTTTGTGAGCTGAGCTCCTGAGCTGTGTGAACAACTGGATCCAAACCCAGAAGAGGGCCATAAGAAGTCTGCTGAGTTTTTTAGGCCTCTTGCCAGGCTCACAGAGCAGGAGGGAAAGGGAAGATGGTTTATTAAATAATGTTTGCTGTGTCTTTTTCATTGTGGGAGTTTCCCAGCCCAGCCATGCCATCTCTTCTGTACCTCAGCTCTCTGCATCCACAGCAGCCCTTCCTCCGTGGACGGCAGAGTTCAGCCAGGTGTGAGCTGGTAGTTTCTATTTTCATTTTCCTTTTCTTTCAGTAAAGATACATGACAGAAGATCTACCACTGGTACTGGACAGGTTTTGCTTAGTTTTGCCTCATGTAACTTTTGGCACCTTGCATGACTTCTGGACCTCTCCTCCAGTCATTCCACTGTCCCCAAAGTGCCTAAGCCATGCTGAACAGACTTGAGAGCAGGCACTCTCCGCTCCCTTCCCACTCTGAACTAGCAACATGGGACACAGACACCTTTGGCTCATGTGTGGATGTGAGAAGCATTGTCTCAGACACTTTCCCCCTCAGCCCTCAAGCAGTGTTGAAGCACGTAAACAAGACCAAAGAGAAGCATGGTTCATTGTTTGGATTCTGAATATCTCTTTGACTTCCATGCCATTGTTTTTTTTCCATCACTGGTCTGTTCAATCTCAGGTAAATGAGGTCTTCTGATTTTTTTTAACTAGTTTTTATTTACACAGAAAGGTTGGTGGCTAGACACTGCAGCCACTTTCCTTCACAGCTCCAAGACCTTACTGGTTAGTAAAAATCAGTCAAAGGGCCTCCACATTTGGACGGTAAATGATTTAGTTTGCCATTGACCTTGTGAACTAACATTTATATTTAGAGAAAGCCATATGAAATCCAACTGCAATATTAATTATAAATGCTACTCTTGTGTTTAAAATAAATAAAACAAAATATAAGATCGTATGCTGAATCATTTTGGAGTTCCTCTGTCTGTGTTTCCCAGTACCATACATTGGCTTAGGTCCCTCCCAGCCCCTCTCCTTCATCAAGAAAGACCATACCAATGCTGCTGAATACATCTTTTTGGCAAGCTTACTGTGCTAGAATAAGCAGTGTTAGAAATTAGCTGTTGTGACCTCACTGTAATGTCTTATGTATATGAAAATTGTCTGTGTCTGTTCTGAATATTTGTTATCAAGAGATCTGTTTCTTCATGCACTAAGTTGGTAAAATGTTTCAGTACTGTCATTAAAAAATCGGTCGTTTTCTCTCTTTCTCACACACGCAGAGCAAAATTCAACTTGGCCATGCATTTTCTAGTAGAAATGCTCCCCAGCTTTCTTTCAGATGCATGCAATACTCTCCAAGAAACTAGAAGGTGATTTAAAGAGACTTTGTGAATGTGAATTTAATTTGTTACTTGCCTGCTACTTCTTCCTGCATGATATGGGTAAATGGTATGATGTTCTTCTGAAATGGAATCACAGCCAATAAAATACCCGGTGATTTCATACATTTTTTGCAATGCTTTCCTGTGAAATTCCTACCAGGCTACACTTGGAAATCAAAGTATGGATGCTGATATACAAATAGCATGGTAAAAAAATCAAGGAGAAATGTGGATATTGTTTTAATAGATCTGTTCATTCTTTCATTTGTCAAAAACACTGATGAGGTTTGACATCTACAGGTGATTATTATATTTTAAGTAAGTTTTGCTGTTAGGAATTAGTTTTCCTTAGGAAGAGCAGAATTACATTCCTTTTAAAGAAACACAGGCATCTAACTATTTTTTAGTGAGAATATGTTTGGATCTTAAATTAAAAAAAGGTAAAAAGCTGATTTGCAATGACATCAAATATATCTCTGGATCCAGAATTTGTGATATATATGAAACTCTTCGGGTGGCAAGCTGCACACAGCTAAACCTTGTTTTACTTGATCAGGGACAAATCAGTAGTTATTATTTTGAGCATAAAAACACTGCATAATGTTAGAAAGAGAAATAACCATACATTTCCTAGGAATTGCTGATGCTCTTTCTGCTAGGAAAGCTCTTCCTTAGGACCATTACATGGTGATTTGGTGGGGTTTTTTTATCTAACAGAAGCAGCCACAGGACTGTCACAGGTAATCAACCCCTATTATTTACATTCCGTAACACCTACTCGGACTTTTATCCCAGCACTACCAAGGCCAACACACACTAGTGTTACTACAGCGTGTGAGCTCAAGGGCAGGCTCTTCATTTACTCCAAGTTCCAGGCAACACCTGTGTTTGAGGAAGATAACAGGGCAAGGAAGTATATTCCACTGGTTCACCTAAGAAACAGCCAGCCCAAGGGAACCAGACTAATCATGTCAGACCACTGGGATCAGAGGATAGGGTTCAGATACCAAAGAAGGAAAGCAGGTGATTTTGACAAACTTCGTTTTGCAATGGAAGTAAATTATTCTTTGCAAACAGCTTCTGCCTTCTTATTAAAAAGATACAGAAGGATAATTCCAGGGGTGAAGCTGATGCAATCTACATTTTTCCACTTTAAAAGTACACTTTGTCAGGTAAAACATTCTCCAGAGGAGAACAATACAAGAAGAAATCAGAAGGCATATCATGGGTGGTTCTGGTGAAAACTCACTTCAGTTACGGAGGTGCATTAGTGTTCTACTTCTCAGACACTTGTCCTGGGATGCAATGATTAGCCCTACTGCAAGCTCTCGATCCTTCATTGACAGCAGTGGAGGCACAGACTATGTGCTTGGGACAGATATTAAACTTCTAAATGAAAATCTGGGTGCAATGATACTCACCATTGTTTGTCCTAAGTCAGTTTTAATGTCTTCATTTAACTTTCTTCCAGAAGTACCATGGATGATCTAGGCCTCATAAAGCTCTCTTGAAAACAGGACTTCAATGAAGGCTACTGGAAAATGCTGGCACAATGCTGTCCTGTGTATTGACATCCCAGGAGGTCTGAGGCAAGCATTAACAGCCCCAGTTAAAAAATCTCAAACAAGATTTTTAATTCTCCCTCTCGAACTGTCTCTCCTCTCTTCAGGTAAAACAAGGTTACACCTACATTGGGATATTCCTTGTTGAAGGTAGCTCTGCTACAGCCTTTCTCTGGTGATTTTACAGAGGGGTTGAGATAGGAGCTGAAAGAAAATCTGAGAAAGATAAATGGCTGGAGCAAGTGATGGCAAATGCCTGTGCTTTCTTGAGCCTTCAGTATTTAGAGGGAAGAGGAATTCTGCTAGTGCTGTGAGATGGAAACAATATTTTCATCAGAGCTTTGCTTTCCTCCCAAACCCTATTTTTATTCTAGAAGGTTAGGTAGAGCAGTATATTTGGCCAGCTCAATCTGCAGCAGATGAGGGTGTTTTGAGTCAGAAAAGGACTTCTTTAAAACTTACATGGTGAATATTTCACCTGGGCTATGAGAGTTTTAGACTATGGCAAGGAACAACTGCCTGACTGAAAATGTAGTTCATTTCTATTTGATTTTTAATTAAAAAATATTTTAAAATTTGCACAAAATGGATTATCAGCTTTCCAATTTGTCATATACTGGTCAAAGAAGAAGTCAAACCAACCAAAGGCCAATCTGCATGAGAAGGGAAAATGTGTATTGAAATGGAGTTAAGGTATGAAAACTTTATATTCTGTTTCAATTTGCAGTTTATTGGTGCTGAAAATAGCCAAAGTATGTGTACAATCACTTCAAATCTGATTATGTAAGCCACCATCCTGAAGCCCACACATGGCTGAGATGAGACTCTTTGCTACTCCACTTTCATAGCCTGATACGTTGTGATTTTTCTGCATACATGAACCCAATATCTAGCAGCTGGCTTTTAAGCTGTTCAAAATGAGACACCTTTCCAGGTTTCCCTATCTTATTAATAACTGAACAGATGCTCATCAGATATTCACCCCTCAGCAAGAAAGAATCCTCTTTTTTGTGAAGACTGAGCATGGCAAATCTCAGACCTAATGTGAACATTTTAAGGTGAATGCATTTGCAAATAGATAGATTAACAGAGATTGACTTTCTGAAAAAATGTCTTGGTACTGAAACTCATCTGGGAGACTTGGGGACAAGACCCACAACTATTATTTCTTTCTAAGTTACATCTGAGAAATTCCAGCATATCTGTTGCCAAATGTTAGTAGGCAAGCAGGTTACAGATAGAAAGCCGTTCTTATTTAGATGATTAAATAAAGAATTGGATTTCACAGTACTAAATGGAGATGAGATGCAAGGCATTTGGAGTTTTTTCACATCATGTTACAGCATAGCATTAGGGAGGTCCTAACGACCTCTTGGTTCTACAAAAAAAAAGATCCTTCATCCTCCTGCAGCCATTTCTAATGTGGAAATGAGCCAGGCTAGCTTACTATGCTACGACAGAAGAAAGATAAAATGTCCACTGCACGGTTAAAATCATGGGCTGGCAGATGGTGATTGCTCATGGGTTTTTTGGGTCAGCTCAACACAGCTCTGCACTACATTCAAGGGGAGAAAAATGAGAATAGAACACTTTAGTGGAAATTTCCTAGGCAGTCTACACAAGTGCTTTTATTCACTGAGGTTGTGAGGCATAGCTTTGCAATGACACTACAGTCATGTACAAGAACAGGCTGTGGAGAGCCATCCCCATGCAAAGCACAAGAGATAACACTGCTCAGTTATTAGACTCTAGTTCGCTTGCCTGAGAAGAAGCTAGAACTAGAGAGCTCCTCATTTTCCCCCACTGATGAAGTGAGGGTTATGATACTGACCCCACTTTGAGATGTCACAATGAGACACACTGTCCTTTACATAAGCAGCCTTCTGAGTCCTCTTGCAACTCCAATGTCAAAAATATCCAAGGAATGCTTGTCAGAAAGTCTTTTGAGAATGATGAGATGAAACAAATGGAAAAGATATGACTTAACTAATGTTACTGTAAGATATGACACCAACTAAAATTACTTAGTTCAGCCTAGGTGATAGACAGATATTTAAGTGTATTTATTTTTCAGATGGAAAAATTTATTTACCTGCTGTAAAGTCCATTACATACTTACATAAGTGAAGTACACTGAGTGCCCCCTTAAACAGATAACTGTGCGTCATAAGCAGCTTAGCAGATGGGAGAGACATAGTCAGTTCACTACAATTAAATGCTTGTCAAGGCTGAAATTTACCAGCTGTGTATTTTTTTTTCCCTGTGTGAACTGATTTAAGCCTCTTGTTATGGTTTGGCTGCAGATAGCAACAAAAGCACCACGCGACCACCCCTCCCCCCCCCCGCTGGGGTGCGGTGGAGAATGGAAAGAAACAAGCAGAAACTGGTGCGTCGGGATAAGGGCAGTTTAACAGAACAGCAAACAAAGGGAACAGTAACAACAACGATATCGATAAGGAGAATACACAACACAAACCGCACAACACAGAGCCTCTCTCCCCGCCCGCCACCGCGTGCTTCCGTGCCGCGACTGCCTTCCCGCCGCCCAGCTTCCCCCCCAGCCGGAACCCGGCATGACTGCACATGGTGTGGAATATCTTGCTCTGTTTGGCCAGGTTGGGTCAGCCCTCCCAGCTGTGCCCCTTCCTGGATTCCAGTGAAAATTAACCCTGTCCTGACCGAACCCAGGACACCTTTTTAAAGCTGACCATGGCCATTATTCACTTGTTATTTTGTGTTTCTCAAAGATTGCAAGTGTTTTCCACTAAAAAAATTCCTTTCCACCCTCATTTCCTATCTCAAATGCTGAGACAAGACAGTCCTGCCTCACTTCAGGCATTCAGCGGATGTTGCATGGTTGTTAAACCAACACTCAGCAGAACTGGAACGTCAGGCATCTCGCCATGAGCTTTTCTTCCAAGTCAGGAAGTTCTCCGAACGAAGAGGATTTACTCTAGTATTTTACTCGCTTGAGATTATCATAGTCTCCCCAGATCAAGCATCTTTCAGGAAGAGCAATGAAGAAAAAATTCTTGGCTTGTTTGTAAAAATAGATAAAGAATAAAACTTCTTAAGACTTTACATATTAGTAAGTAATGTAAGAGATTAATTAAGAGCAAAAATTTTGCAAGTCTTTTTCCTGCCTCTCTCCCATGAGGAGCTCTGAGTGAAGTCTCGGGAAAGGTTGTAGTCAACATGGAAACCAATGCTTCAGGCTCAACAAATGCGGAGTTCATTGTGAGTGATGTCCCATAGTCCCGTGGCTGGTGGTAGTCACTGTCAGTCAGGTGACTGAAAGTCTCCTGTTAAGACCAGATTCCCTACGGAAGCAGGGTGAGTTACATCCAGGGTTTGAGCTATAGTACCAGCTGCTGTCAGGGAAAAAGCTGAGGCCTGCCAATAGCAGCTTGCTTCCCAGCAGTTCTGCTGTGCCAGAACACTACTGTCTGGTCAAGAGACCAGAAAGGAGAGAGGGGATTGCACTGAGAAAGCAGTTACTATGCTAAAATACACTTCTCCACTGATGACTGTAAAAGGCTTCTTAAACCCTGTCTGTGGTGGCTTGTAAATTCCTGGCTTGGTTCTATCCAAAGAGAGTGCCTGCATTTTATGACTAAAGTAAAAACAGAATAGGTGAGAAAGGGCACAAACACACACTAATTGTGGTGGCACATGATGGGACAGGGAATGGCTGCTCAGCAAGCCTGAGGGACCCTGAAAGTGCTCTGGAGAGGCAAGGCCGGGGTTAATAATTGTCCCTCTTTCTACAGTTTGGTAGTGTCTCTGCGCAGTCATGCTTCGCAGTGCTCTGGTTTGCTGAGCAGTGAAGGACTTGCAAGGCAGGTGTTTCATAAACCTGAGAAGCTCGGGGCTTCACTGTGGGCATATCAGAAGCTCTGGCCAGCGCTGAAGTATTAAGTGTTCATCTTTCCTTTCAACTAAACTCTGCCAGAAAACCCATTTGCCTTCCTTGCCCAGCACAGAAGGCCTATTCCCAGCTCTGCCTAGTGACCGCAAAGCAGCACACAGCCTTCTCTAGAGCACTGCTCCCTAGACCTCACATACTTCCCTTTTCAAACCTCTCTCCTTTTTACCTGGAAAGTGAAAGGATGAGGTATTTCCAACTGGAAACTTTTTTGACCATCTCTACGCTTACACTAAATGGCTTTTATATCTCCATTGCCACATTGTTTGCAGGGTTTATTACTTCTGTGCCTCTCTGCTAATGTAGAGTTGGGACCCCTACACTCACAGTGGCTAGTTCATAGGATTAGTAGCTTCTTTTTTCCCTTGTCCCTTATGCCAGCCACCTCAGGCATGTTGAGAAACTTTTTCCACGCAGAGAAGAAGCTGATGAGGAATGAGTTTCAGGCAGTGGTGCAGACGGCTCTGCTTGGCCTTCATTGGTAGCCTTGCAAGCTGATGTCCAAATTTGGTCTGAGAGACCACCCCTGAAATTGCACATTGCACAAGCAGGTTCTCCAAATGTCACCAGAACACAGAAGGTCAGTAGCAGCATGCAGGACCTTCATACTTTACTTCCTACTTCCATACTTCCTTCCCTACTACCCTTCCACATCTCCTTCAATTGCCTGTCTAAATGTATTCTGACTCTTTGGTTACCAACATGTTTGGTGAGAATCTGAGACCCTTTCCAACTTTGGAGAATCAAAGGGCCAGGTGGGGAATTTTGAAATCTTTGCTCACAGACGTGACACCTGAATTCTCATTGAGCTTCCATGTTGTTGGGTAAAAATGCCAGGGCATTCATTATGCTTAGGGGCCTAGCACTTGCTTCTCCTGAGTGGCAGGCTTAAGAAACTCAGTTCCCAGCCAGGCTGTCTCTAATTCTTTCCCAAGAGTGAGTGCCTCAACCAGGCTCATGCAGCACTTTTAAGTGCAGTCACCACAGTGTTCAGATAACAACAGCAACACCTGTAAACTTGTTTTTGGAGAAAATGGGCAACAACTTTTCCCCAGTGTGTTGCTGTTTGGCAGAGAACATCTGTCTCTGGTCCACCCTAAGTCTCTGCAGACATTTAACACCATTCTGGTTAATTAATTGGTGGAGACTTCAGCTTACATCTTTCACAGACTGTCTTGCTATTGCCAATAGACTTTGGTATGTGACAGTGAAGAAACTATTCATGTTTCTCCATGGGAGACCTTCATGGTCTAGAGAGGGAAAAAAAGCAGCAAGTCTCGTCTTCAAGAGAATGAATTATACCTAAGCTTTCCATGCTATTGGGATGGTGTTATAAAAATGTGATGAAAAATGACAGATCAATGACAAATTTACCCATATTAATGAGCTTGAAGTTGGCTTGGCTGCTGGGAAATTAATTTTAATTGATTCGTCAGTGAGTGGTCTCTCCCTACTACTTTGCAGTGTGTTCAGGGATATATTGATCTGACAAAACCCTCCAATGTCTAGAACTTAGATTTGTCTAAACAAAAAATGCACTACATCCAAAGCTAGGTCTGTAAGTTCAAAGCACCTCTGAGCAGTACTGTGGTCATGTAAGCAGGCATCATCTCAACATTACCATGTTACTCTCTCTCTCTCAGATGAGCCTTCCTTCAGCAGGGTTTAATTAAAACTTGTCACACATTCCCTTAAGGCCCTCCATACTATGGTCTCAGTGGAGGCCAGGTTGATGTCCTTATATCTGGTCGTGGAAGAAAACTCTCCCTCTCATCATGACTTGTAATGGCAGCCCTTGGAATGCCCTGCCTGACTTCTGCAGGAGCATCTTTTGTGGGAATAAGTGGAAAACCATGTCAGAGACACTACTAAGACCTAGCGGTACTCTTAGATGTCAGTGTGTAATGTAAGACATCATACCTTTGGCTGACAAATAGCTTGGTCTAAGACAGTTCTGGAAAATCTCCCTGTATCTTCTCTGAGGCTGAGAGTCTCTGCTGGGTATGTACGATAATTCCAAAGGACGTGCACAACGGTTCCCCCGCAAGTAGTAGCTTTCGTGCTAGATGTCCACATGAGCAGAACAGAAGTACTTGTGTGAGGATCAGCTTGATTCTCAAAAGCTTCCTACCTTTGCTTACTCCTCACATTCATAGAGAAATCTATTCCTGCAGGGCCACGGGCGCCATGTGACTGTAGCATATCTTTGTGCCAAACAGAAGCTGTAATCCAACCAAGGCCTATGACTGAACACCTTCCATCCAGTGGCAGCAGGTGCATGGGGCAGAATATAGTACAAATGACAGTGTGACTAGACAAGAAAAGGGAGAAAAGCCTAGCTTTTGCAGGCTGACT
>Ga0065711_1006837_pt1 | contig 16318 bp, 12 predicted proteins | sample Hoacrofraction12_FD_59098 | JGI IMG/M metagenome (GOLD analysis project Ga0065711, IMG submission 59098) | Hoatzin crop microbial communities from Cojedes, Venezuela - Epithelial fraction 12 v2 (version 2) | ecosystem: Host-associated > Birds > Digestive system > Esophagus > Crop | place...
AAAAAAAAAAAAAAAAAATCATCTTTTTATGATAGCCACAAAGGTCTCTCACCTAGTTCCCAGGGTTTTCCCCCACAATTGCCTCCTCCCTCCACTGCTTCTGCCTGCACTCCTGGCAACTTTCCCAGAGACTAGAAAATGGGGAAGGGGAGGGGAAGGAGTCTGTACTGAAGTGGCAAGGTGGCTGCTCACTGCCATCCCCTGAGGCACCTGCAGGGCTTCCCTTCCTCTTGCTCAATTCCTCTGCTTTGCAAAACCATCCTAAATCATCTCAACAAGAGAGAGTTTCTTCAAAGAATGTTTCAGGTGACTTCAAGAAATAGGCCATACTGCAACGGAGGGGTTTAAAAGAGGCAGACAAACAAATGTTCCTTACCTTTCTGATTTGGAGGGAAAGTTTACTCCTGGTCTCAGCTAGATATGCAGCTTAATTCTGGGAGCAGGACTTGGAAGACAGGATGTAGCACTGAGATGCCAAAGAATCCAGTATCGCCTCGAACAGTTCTGTCCATCTTGTCTTTAACTGTCATTCCCTCTTCTTCACTGACAAATACTGTGGAAGGACACTGGCAGGTTACCACCAAGAGCTATTCCTGGTTTTAGTGTTCTTTCAGTCTCGTTCTTGGATTCCCCCAGCATCCCAAATACAGTTGGACACTCAGAAATGGAGTGACCACTTTACAGATACCTGACCTGATCTTTTATTTTATTACCTCTTTTTTAATCATCCATTCCTTTGCAAAACTGGGCAACAAATACAACCCAGCTTGAGGAGTGGTTAGCAACTACTTACCATGAGTACACACATTTAAATGAACTAACAAAAAAAAATAGGTTCTAGGGTAGGAATCAATATTTCATGCTCAAACTAAATGACCTGAGCGGCAGAAGAAACAGTAAGTGATGACTTTTTGGTATTTGAAATCCTTAATTAGGTATATGCTAACAGTTAGGAGATGGCTCCTCTCGCTGGGATGTGAGGCACCTCAACTTTTAACTCTGTAAATGAATGTTTAAAGGACATTAAAGGAGTTTTGCTAATGCTTTCTTTCAACTGTAACCCAAATGAGCAAAGCAGGTTGAAGAATGTGTGAAGTGATTAATAACACTAATTAAAAACACTTTATTTACACTTACTTTATAATTTATCATTACTACTTCTGTCAGTTGATCAAAGGTGAGTGAAATGTTGTTTATAATTGGTATGGGAGCTAATTAAATGTTCGTTCAAGCACGTTTTGGTCTATTTCCTTTGTCAATTAGAACTGGCATCACAATAGATGACTGACCAAATGGAAATGTATAACACAATAGTAGTGCTCCACTTTACTACTTACTTGGAGAAGGAAATGTGCCCCGGTAAGCCAACTGATTTTAAATACTAAGGAGAGAAAAAAATCCTTCTCGTTTCACTTGCATGACATTTTTGCTGGGAACTTCACATGAAAAACTCAGTAACAAGCATGCAGTTATCTCATGGGGGGGCTGACTAGGTGTATGTTTCTGTAGCTTGTAGTGTAATTATTTTAGCCAATTTCAGAAGTAATTGTTACATAGATTTAGAACACTGAATTAATCATGCCCTTATCTTGTAATAATATAGTATCATATGTAACTTGTCGTTATACGGTAATTATTTGATAATTGAACAAATAGCAGATAATGTATTATTGAATACTGGTTACATGATGACCTCTGCTTGTAACATAAAATACTAATCCCATTTCATAATTCAACCGGTTTTTTTTAATTTTGAAGACTGACCATACCATTGCTGTAGTATTGTCTTCAATTGTTACACACTATGAAACGACAATTTGTGATGTATCCCTTGAGATACTGTAGTCTAAGGATTAGGAAACCGGAGTAACTTTGCAGACGGTTGGCTGGCAGACACTAGGGATAGGCTATCATTGATACCCACACGGGGAACAATTTCTTTGGTTTCTTTTTGTGAGTTCCTCCTTTACAAGAATCCCACATTCATTTTACTGTTTAGCTTTGTGACCCAGCAATGGAGCTCCAATATAAGATACAAAAACTGTAAATTTCTCTGAGTTTGTGATGGAGTTAATCCACAGATTCCTACTACCTTAACTTGCTGTCCTGTAGGTAAAAATACATATCACAAATACTGATTGTACTTAAAACTTATCAGACGTTTACATCATGTGTTTGTTTCTAAATCCTCGCCCACAATGTAGTAATATTACAAACAGCGAAATTTAATAGGATGTGCTTCTTTGCCCCCCATCTCTAATCAGTGTAAGGGTGCTGGACCGGTCTCTCAGCACTTACTATGTTTTCTTAGCCCTTAGAAAACTGCTTATCTTCTGACACTGGTAAGCTCCTTAGAGCCCAAGTTCCTACTGGGTTTCATAAGTGGGATACTGTTCTGCTAATGACCACCGTGGGATACGATTGGGGTGAGCTCTGCTACTTGTGTGGTCACCAGACAAGGCCCTGCCCTCCTGGGGAAGAGAAGAAAATGTGCTGTGACTCGCCAGCTCTGATTCCCAACCAGGTTCCCTGGCTCTTCAGCTGCTGTCGGTGCTGCTGCCTAGTTTTTGTGATCTCTCACTGAAGCTCCAGTCGGCGTTAATGACTGTTCATTGAGTCAAAATTCAGAACTGTGCTGATGCACTTTGCTCTTTGTTTCTTGCTTTTTTCCTTTTTTTTAAACGTAATCCTTTCCCTACTCAATTTGGGCATCATGGGGCTGTGGATTGCAGTGGGCAGCTGAGCGCCCAGCTTCTCTCGGGGTGTGCTTCCGAGCAGGTAAGGAAAGGAAAGCTACGTGCTGTACTCTTGGAGCCTGGCAGTGCCAGAGAGCGTTGAATCCCCTCTTGTCGCATGAAGACTAGCAGAAAGAAACATGCTTTTAAAATTTGGAGCAGTGGTGCTGACGTAGTTGATCTGCTAAACATTTCTAATAATATAGCTACTCTTTTGTCAGTGTCGTATTTCTTAAAAATTGGTTTTATACTCTACATTCAGTTGGCACATTTTCTGTGTTAGCTTGCACCACTTTAATACACTTAGAATATCTTAAAAAACTGATTTGATTCCTACTAAAATCAGCAAGCATATTCCAATGGACTTGAATATAGTAGCCTTAGCCCTTGGCAGTTTCTGGGTATACAAAAATGGACATTTTGGACCTTTCTTCAATGTTTAAGTGAGATTGTACTGATGAAATTTAGGTACAAAGTCAGTTGCACAAGTCAAGATAAATTTTTATGCTAAGGAACAGGATATTATTTAAAATCAAAATACATTTTTTCACACAATGGAAAGCTTCTGTTACCTTGTTTTAAGTATGCTGCAAAGTGTGGTTTAAAAAAAAGGAAATTTAAGGGGTCACCTAAACAGAGAAATGCGGTAAAATAATTACACTGGGGGAATTTTATTGTTGTATTACCATTCTTCTTTCTTTTTTTTTTTTACTTACTGGTCTATAATATCTTGTCACTTCTTGCATAGGAAGTATAATAATTAGAAGCTTATGTGTATTTGTTCTATACTTGTAACTAATTTTTTATTGCCTAAGCAAGCAGTGGTAGAGCTAGAACAGTACACGCAGGTACCAAGAAGTATCCTAGTATTCTGCTGTTCTGAAACAGCCATATAAAGTATTTCTGCATCCAAACACTCACTGTTCAAGAATTTTTTTTTAAATAATTAAAAATGAAAGTTTTGTCTTGTAATCTTTTTTTTTTTTCTTAGTTGGTTTGAATGTGTTTTTTTTACTCTGAATGTTGGAAGAAGGAAGAGGAGGTGGTCTGTAGAGAGCAGAAATGATGGGCAAAAGATTTTATTTCCAATATTTATATATATTTTATAATTTTTATTATAAAAAGATTTTATTTATTTAAAATACTGCTCTTAAAAATAAAAGGACAAATGTCTTCATCATTTCAGTTTTCTCTCCATTTTTGACCCAGCCATGGATGATAATAGTAACCCGGCTTCTCTGCGTAACTTTGGTTTCCCGTAATCAACTGTTACTGTGATGTCCTTGAACTAATAATAATCTCATCGTTTAAGACCACTCACTTCCTCGGTTTGGTTTTTAAATAGCTGCACTGCACCGTACGGCAGCATTGCACATTGCATCGTTACTCAGAAAGAAGAACGGCAGCCCAGGAAGAAGCACTGCCAGGTGGGGGGCCCAGGGCCAGCCCCGGCTGCGCCTGCTGGGGCCTGGTCTGCAACCTCGGCCAAGGCGCCCTGACATCCCCTGTGTCGGGAGCAGGGAGACGTCGTGGAAGGTCTCCTTCTACTGTGGCTTGTGATGGAGTCTGAACCCACCAGTTTACATTCCTGGCCATATGCAGCGTACTGAGTGCCGTGAATCAGCCTGTTGGGTGTAATGCCAGGCTATGCTCATTTTGTCGAATGCAGTATGGCAGGAAGGTAGCAAGCGTGGGCTTCGGGGCTGCTCTCTTCAGTGGGTGGGACTCAGGGTAGGGCTGAGTCCTGCGGCGCTGCATCTGCTCCTCTTCCCTGTTTTGCTTGAAGTAAGTGTGCCGGGGACTCTCAGGTGCTCCAAGTCTCCTAAACTATTAGAGTGTTGAAAGAGAGAAATAATCGCCATGTAATAGCCTATAACTGCCAGGAAGAGGGGTGGGTAATATAAGCTAATTAAAAGGGCTTCCCAAGAAACCTGCCCCCTCCCCTCGCTGTCTGAATGGGCAACTCCTTTCCTCTCATGGAAACTCCTGGTTCTCCTCCCTGTGTCCTAGAACAGCCGTCTGCTCTCCATCCCCTCCGAGGTTTCGTTGTGGGTTGGCTCCCTCACGTAGGCATGTCCTTCATCCCTCTCTGTTCTCTTCTTGCCTGTTTTTTTCCGTGCTCCAGCAGCTTTCCACAGCTTAAGTGCGCTGTGTCTGTATCCCAGACAGGATGCACACCCTCTCCCTCTCCTTTGAGCTCCTTATGGGGCTGGGTGACAGCAGCTAAGGCGACGACGATGGGGAGCCTTGCACACTGCTCTGCTCGAGGTTGAACGGAAGAGGGTATTGTCTGCAGTACGCATCCACCAAACTGGGGACAAATTAAAGAATTAATTAGTATAGCCTGCTCCATTTTTTGAAGTTAGTCCACAGTGGCATCTCAAGCAGTAGGGTAGCTATGACTTGGTGTCCTGAATTTGCATTCATACCGGGACTATTCTAGTGATGATAATAGAGGAGGAAAGTGGCACTGACTGAGTCAGTGAAAATATGGTGCTATCCATTATCAATAATCCAACACTGGTATTCTTACAGACTTTTTTTATGTGGTGGTGAAAAAACACAGGGGAAAACAGGTATTTGTATCTCCCCCCAAACAGAAACAAAATGTAGTACGAATTTTTAAAGCAATACTACAAATCCTTGGTATCTGCTAAACTAAACCTTATGATGCTGGAAATGGTTGTTTTCAAGCTTATTTCAAATTGAAGATTGGTAGTTAATTATGGAGCATTAAGGGAACAAATAACACTGAATTGTCCCAGTAGTTAACTAGTGATTTCCAGTGCCTAACTGAAAATAAGAGAATTTCCAACTGCCCGAATTCTTCTGAAAACAAATGAAACATAGTTGCATGAACACTTTCTTATGCCAAGACAACAGAGTTAAAATTTTTGCCAGGAAGAAGTGGTAGTTTGTTGTCAAGAGCCATCAGCATATAGAAGTACACAAACAAACCACTTGCTTCTCTTCTGGGTGAGCTGCAGGCTCTTCAGGTTTGTTTTTGCCTTCAGATTGAAATCTCAAGAGTGTTAATGAGGAAAGCGATACATCTTTTCCCTGTCAGACAAGATGGGACTGCTTGTAGTCCCTAAATCTTGAAAAAGGAACTCGTGTTTTTTCAAGATCACGCTGATTGATCTCAAATGTATCATTTGTACGCTTGGTTTAGACTTCGTTATTTACAGATGAGCAGCCACAACTCTGTTCTACGCTTGCTTGGGAAATGTGGATTTATTTAAAATTTAAATATCTATCTGGCTGTCTCTCTCAAATTACTTTGTAATTACTTTATTGAAATGTATGTACGTTTTAATTGTTCATTACTGCTTGTTAAGGTACTGCTGTTAAGAACTGCTATACAGTTATTAGTGAACTTAAAACCATCTGCTCTGAACTTTTTACTAAAAACTTTTTTCTACGGTTTGGATAAGTTTTTTAAAGTTCATGGAAGTGTTTAGGCTAAATGGTGCAGGGAACTAATGTATGTGATTCTAGCTGGCTATGTAAATCCCCTAGTGAGCCACAGTAATATGAAAGAAACACTTGAAAGCCAGATGCAATGAAAATTTAAACATATTGAGTTCATAGCATGTGATAGTTTAATCATTATTTAAGCTTTAGAAATGTCACAGCATAATTACTTCCAGAATGAGTACAAACACTTTCATGCACAAAAATTGCTTTCTTGCTGCAACTTTTGCCCCTCCTGGGAAAGTTATGCTTTTGTGAATTTTCGGAACTTAATCATGTCACTTGATCACCGGCAAATTCTCAGTGAAAAATCAAAATCAGAAAGATTAAAATAAAGCCTACAGATATATTTTAACACTAAGCCTGTATTTTCTTTATGCTCTTTAAAAAAATCTGTAAAACCATTTATTTAATTAAAGAAAAAAAATAATTGCAACAAAACCAGTTAAATGGAAAATGCTTAGTAAAGCCTATTTACAGAGTCAGGGAATGGAAAGCTACCAAATGCTGTATTTATAAACACCCATGCAGGATTAAAATTCAGCTCTCCTATGCATGTTATACATTTTTAATAACCTCATAGCATACATGGAGCCCCTGCCTCCTTCTGTAATTGTAATGAAAATACCAGAACCAGAACTTAAGTTTCCAAATTTGTCCTATATCTGGAATATTCTGATGAATGCAATTGACTTTGCAATATATATTGGGTTGATATGTAAAATAGTGTCATAATCCCAGTTTACACTTCGATGCAAACACTTCCACTTAACATAGTCTGCTACAATTTGTTTATAAAACGAGCGGTTCGGGTCGGATTTTGGAAAATATCAGTTGTAATGGTTCTGCCATTTCTGAGAAACAGGTTGGGGAAAAAATACTCTCCATGTTAATTTAGGGGTGGAGTTGTTTGCACGTTTTCTCCGTGGAAATCTTTTCAGAGCAGCTGTACATCCTCATAGCAAAGACTTAAAGGTCATAAGATTTGGCCTTTGTATCAGGAATGTACTAGGAGTTATTTCCGGTCAAATTCATTGCAATTTTGCCATTATGAGTCTTTTTAAAGCTGAACCTTTTACGTGTTCTGTAGAAGCAAAATTAACGTACTCATTTGATGTCCCTTAAGGTTTGTGTCACCTTCTGTGCTCTCATGAGCTTGTTAGTGCTAACCAGAAGATGAACCTATTGTCCCTGCAGAGCCGCTGAAGATGATGTAGATGCTAGCTGTTGGGCTGAAGGTCGACTTCTTTGTCACTCATGCAATGGCCAAGGCATAACCCTCTTCTTTTCTCTCCTCTCGTATTTCACTTGCTGGGCCCGGACACCATGGAGGAGTAAGCTAGTTTACTGAAAATTAGAAGAGACTAAAATAAGGCATAGGGAAGGATTAGGTGCGTATTCTTCAAAGTAGCTTTTCGTGTATGGAGACAGAATGAGTATCACTATTAAAAGCTGTTGTGGGAGGTCATGCCTAAACCACGCGACAGTGTGGTGTAGGAAGAGCCTTCCTCTGTCTGGTATATGCTCTCGGGGCAAAAACTGGGGAAGTTGCTATGGGTACATGATAAGCTAAATCACTTATATGTGAACCTAATGAATATTAGAATGTGTTTTAGTTTCACAGAACTAAATAACGGTGGAAAGTGTCACTGTTCATGCTCCCAACGTGCCCTTCAGTCTGGCAGCCCCAATTTAATCTCGCTGCCTGTGCTTGGCTCTCCTGCCGCGCAGTGCTGTGATGGGGAAGATGAGATAGGCTGACAAAACAGTCATCAAAGATTCACTGAGATCAGGGTGAGTCCTGCACGATGAGAGGAGCTATTAATATTTTAAAGGCTGCCATCCGTTCCTACAGGCACCAAAGTATTACATCACTGTGTGCAGAAGACAGAGTGGCAGTAATCAATAGATCTAATGTGCTGGGGGCCCAGGGAGGGACGAGTCAGCATTTCCCATGCAGAACGACTGGATATAATTAAGTGAAATAAACAAGGCTTATCCTGAGAAAAAAAGAAAACTCATCAACTATTCTGAGCTGAAACCAAAGACTTCTTTATCAAATGGTACGGTTGGGTTTGTTCAGGCTTAGAATTTCTTCACCGGTCAAAACAGTATGTTTTTTGCAAAGAAAACAGTCTGCTCTGCAGCTTGAACACAACCATAATGAAGACTGAGTGGTAAAGGAACAATTTAATGTATGTGATTTTTATTACTGAAAAGCCAAACTGTGAAAAGCTGAAGCCACATACATCTGATAATGTTGAGGCTCGCTCGACAGATAATACAGGTATGCTCTTCCACTGAGACTTTCCGACAGCTCTCAAATCCTGTCCCCGCAGGGCCCAGCCTCCTCTCCCAGAGCGCGCTCCAGCTCAATTCCAAACCCGAAGGGTCCTTCCAGTACTCGGCCAGCTACCACAGCAACCAGACCCTCGCCCTGGGCGAAACAGCGGCCGCCCCGCTCCCGGCCCGCAGCAGTCAGGCCAGAGGTGCCATCCAGAGCTACAGCCAGGTACGTGTCCTAAGCCACCCGGGTCTCTCGCACCTGAAATTGTGTGGGGTAGCTCCCAGGACACAGAGCTGTTCAGTGCCTGCTGGCACGTGAATGTCTGCCTTTACTTTCTGTCTTGTTCAACGCACCTGCAGCGGGGTAGTTACCACCTTGCTTTTCGTAAGTCTAAAGTGGGTTGACTTGCATAGTAATAAAATAATCCTGATTAAAAAGGAGATTTACATGCCAGTTTTACTTACTCGCGTATATATTTTGGTGATAGCACATTTAGGCATTTAAGTTTGAAAATTTCTGTGACTGTGCTGATTAGGAGCCCTTACTAAGGCCTAGAACCTCCCTGCGTTGGTATCTGGATATTACTGAAAGTAGTAAGTGTCGGCAAACAAAAACAAAGCCAGGATGACACCAGATGCAAAACCTGCTTGAGATACGATGCATTGCCTGGTGCCGTGGCCAAATCCCGAGTGTGGGAGTCATTTTTTGCCTTTTTTTCCCCCCATACTGTAAGGCAAGCCACTTAACCAGACAGCCACCTGTACATTTCACACATTTTTGAATTGTTTCAGATACTCATCAAAACTTTATAAATCTCTCTTCCTTTCTAAACGATCCCTCCCGGCTCTGACACGTAGCCTTCTCACCTTCTGTGCTTTTTACTGCAACATCAAAGCCTCTCACTGGGAAGTTAAGCTTCAGTTCAGACAAAAATTTCTAGAAGTGTTCATGCTTCTGTATATAAACAAAGTCTTGACTGGGTTTGTTTGGTCAGCTCAGGTTATTTTCTCTGTTTAGCTGTTAACCGCCCCAGCAAAGCAGACCATCTCAGTGTGACACTGGGACACTTTACAATTCAGGATACTGTAGAAGTGAGTAGCATTTGAATTTCAAAGCCTTAAATTGCTAAGAGATTTCCAGTATTATATAGTCATGGCACAGCTTGTGGGATACCGAGAGACATACAATATTCTATTCTCTCAATTTGCTCAGAAAAGCTCCCTATCCTCTAAGACTGAAAAATGAAATAAAGCACAGTTAAATTTCATTTCAAGTTGGGTAGGTACTTTTTTTTCCTATGAAGGGTTTGAAATGAGCCTGCGTAGTGGTAAGGCCTCAGGGGTTTTCTGTGTTTACCAAAGAGGACCTCCCTGATGTTCTTTGGGATTGGAGCCAGCAGGAGAGCAGGATTCCAGCTAGAAAGAAAAAGTAGGCTATAATATCCAGTTGTAGCCTGAGCAGATGTCATCAGGAGTTGTGCTTTGTGAAAAGCATCATGCCCTGGGGGTTAACCTGAAGGGGCGGGATGGATTCTTCAAGGAGGCTAGAAAAAGCAAGAAGACAGAAGAGGAACAGGTTATCAGAGCAACAGAAACAAAAACAAAGAAGAAAAGAGAGGGAAAGGAGAAAGAATCTTCAGAAAAAAAAAGGCAGGAAGGGAAGGTGTGCAATTGTCTAGGGGTTAGAAGTGGTGATATTCTTAATATAAACTTCATCATATTCATTGATATAAAAGGATGAATTTATGGAGAGGAAAAAAAATTAATGATCCAGATTTCTTTCACTGAAGTTACACTGAACAGCCACTGCTTAGATCTGAAAAGCTCCCATGAACCATCTACTCTACAGAGAACTGATTGCCTTCAGAAAGGTAACTGGTAAGTTAGTAAGGCAACCTGTCCTATCCTTTTATTTTTTTCTTGAGAGGGCAGCAAATAGGTTTTCTTTCTTCTGGTTCCTCCAGACTGTGTGGCAGATGTTTCTGGAGGAAAATAACTCACAGCACATAATAATTTTTCACACCATCATCATGCAAAAAATGCTTGACAACTTCAGGACAATTAAAATATATCCTGAAAATATTAACAAACTGCCCTATAAGCTGTGCATTAATACCATTAAAAAAAATAGATGAGCTTTTAAAAGAAGCAAGCAAGAAGAGGAAGAGTCAAAAGTCAGAAAGTTCTGAATATGACCATTGCTGATCCCACAATTAAGAAGAAAAAAAGTCAATCCTTGGAATTGTTTTGCTATCCCTGTTATAATTAAAATAAGCCTCAGGAGTCAAAACTGCTCAGATTGTGATAATTTCCTCTGGTATTTGTGTGAAAGGAATATAGCCATCTCTGAACATGAATGATAGCCCAAATGCATGGAAAAAAATATGTAAATAGTCCCATGGCCAGCTGTGACAGCAAGAGCAATTTCTGAAAATGCAATTGTATAAGAAAGAGAAACTAATTAGTCTTGGGACTTCCTGTATAGTGCTGCAAAGTGCAATCTAACATTTTTGTCAATTTGGAGGACTTCATTGTAAATCATAGAGTTTTTCCTCTGCTTCAAATACTTCAGAACACAAAACTTTTATCTTCTAAATGCTACTGGAATAGGATTTCTTAGGAACAACTGCTCCTCTGGCAGGGAGTTACTCTGTTTCCCCACTGAAGACAGCTTTGCAAACTTGATGTCCAGATCCTGAAAGATCCTGTCTTAATCGATTAAGGTTATTTGTGAAGAGTCAGTAGTGGCTTTTATTACAAAAATGAGCTGATTTTGCAGATGAATTGCTCAAAAGTGAATCTTCTATTTGGACAATGTAATTTGTCAACTACTGATTGATTGGGTTTACTGTCATCTTGGGAATGGTCAGCTTACGTTGTAGATACCATAGGAATATAAAGCGTAGCATGTACTATGAATAGTGGTTTTCCACATGCTCTGCCATGTATTTGCACGGGAAGGGGAAAGGAAGTGAAACCAGTTTACATTTCTGGATGAGGACTTTTTTGGCTGCTGGTGATGCTGCGGTCTTTTCAGAGGCTGAGGAGGCAAGAGACGTAAATCCCTACTGCGTGTTATCCTGTGCTCCTGAAGCTTCTGGACTGAACAAGCTGGCACAGAATTTGAAAACCCTTAAAAACAAAAAGTATATGGAAAATAAAGATAATTTAAAAAAAAAGCCATGAAAAATCATTTAACAGTTAATTTTCTAACTTGCCTCTTTTTTTCTATAAACAAGTCCTAAGTTTGTCATTCATCAGACCACCACACCTCACTAGCCCTATTTAAAATATTAGCAAATGAGTGCAAGAATGTGTTCAGTTGTCAAGCAAAACCTGTATACTGGCCATTTTCAGTTAGACTCATGGCTCTTCCCACCTCTGTGCCACAAGGTGATAGGCTGCTTGATAACCTACCCAGACAAAACCTAAACTAAGGACTTCATTCTGGCAGAAAATGGCAGATGATGATGTGTTTAAAACTGGATTCCAAATATGAACATGAGAATTTTTCTGTCATTAAAGGAAGCAGATGAAATCTTAAAACAGATTACTCTTATTACGACACTGACAGAGAACAATTCACTAGTATAGCTTACGGTAGTGAAGAACTGATCTGCATAGTGCTGGTTTGATCCTACAGTGGGTAATGATTGCAGCTTTCATTGCTGCTTTAAAATCAGAGATTGACCATCTCTAGACACCCTGAAAGGATCTCACACAATTCTGTCTGTGGATGTAGAAGACTACGATGACATTACCTACCTTTGTACGTATGACCTTTGAGATTAGGATCAGGTAGACTGGCAAGTTTTCCTAATAGCGTTGGGGTGTATTTTGCAAACCACAGTAAAGCCATGACCTTTGTAATAAAATCAGGAGAAACAGATGGAATAGGCCACATTTGAGGGATCCAGAGGTATAGCCTGGCATCTATTATCATGCAAGTGCATTTGAACATAGGTAGCATCTTCCTAGTTAGGTCAGGAATTTATAAATGACAGTAAGCAGCTGGCAGAAGAAAGACCCTTCCACAGGTGCTGCGCAAGGACTGAAGTCTGCATCCTGAAGACTAGAGAATGTTAAGCATCTACCATACCGTCTTTTGCCCTTTGTGGAGGAGTGTTGATAGAGGCATTGGGCCAGAGCAGGGCGATACCTCAAATGAAGCCACATGGAAGGTTCTTTGGGCAGAAAAAAAACAGCCCCCAGTAAACTGGTAAGTCTTGCAGTCACTGAAAGAACACAGAGCATCACTGAGACTGTGAAACAGAGCTGGACCCTTGAAAGACCAGCCGTGTGTCTCGAAAACCGTAGTAAGGATGATCAAGTTTGCAGCCTAAATCTAGCCAACACCCACCAATATTGAAGAAGCCACAGCAGCCTGGAGGGATGTCTTCCACGCAGCTTGAGCATCCAATTGGAAACTCCTCCCTCGAATCAAGAGAAAGGGTCTTCTCATCGACAACAGCGTACTGTATATGACCATGTTCATATTCATCAGATATGACCTTGTTTGAGATTTTAAGGGCCAAGCAATCCCTGAAAGTTCCAGAGAATAAAACGAGCTGAAAACTGGGGCTGGCATTTAATGCTAAATTAAAAATGCTTGTGAATACCAGTTCATCCAGACCTAAGATGGGCATGCAGACTTACTCGAATGTGACATAACTTTTCAGTTTCTTGTGTTATCTGTCAGAGAAGTATACAGGACACTGAGCACAAATTGTCATTTCTTAAGGGTAACTGGTGCCATGCTTCAAATTTTCCGGCATTTTTGTGGAAATTGTATCATTATCTCATTCGTAAGAGGACTATGAAGCCTTTTCTGTTCTTAGTTCTAAGACTCAGGCGGTTCCACTGACAGAAGTTCTGCTCCTTAGCACCCGTGAATTATGAAGCATAGATGCACAAAACCTACCAGGTTTTGTGTTTTGACATGCCTAAGAAGAAAATAGTTTGAAGGGATTTCAGATGATAATACCAAATAGATCTGCTGCACCTGCTGGCGTATTCATAATGGTCATCTTGCTCTCAGAGACATTTGCTATTCAGGTTTTGCTGGTCTTGCACACTGTTTTTCCCTGTGGGAGCAATCATCTCCCAAGAATCAACATGCTGATGTTTCAGTAATTAGCAGCTGATCCCAAAGTTTTGTTTAAGCCGTCTAGCCATCTAGGATTCTGTAATTCCTTATCCATGAAAACTTTTCACCAGAATAAATAATTCAGCTCGATTTGCCCCTCTCAATTCCATTTCATAAAACAGAAATCTGGTATTGCAATCTTCCATTTCATCTTTTTTGGTTAAAGTTCTGATTTAAATTTTCAAAGTTCTGATTTAAATTTTCAATTGGAATTGTTAAAAAAAAAAAAAAGCTGATGACCTGAAATTCAGTGCATTAAATGCATGCACAATGGCAGGCAAACAACAGTTGGACTGTTCTCTAGTCTGCTGTAGCCTAACTGCACACCCTCAATAATTTTCTGTACAGAGCTCTGCAGATCTCATTTTGTGCCTATCAGTAGAGAATGATCTTTCTGGTAATATTAAATGGGAAAGAAAAGATTTCATAGCTTTATTAGTGTTCCCAGGGTTTGTCACACATTTCAGCTGTTAAAAGGGATATGTCAGAATCCATATATTGAATCAAAGTAAGCAAATCAGGTCTCTTTTCTTTGGGATACCAGAAAAATTACATCTCTGAGTCGAAGAATAGATATTTATAGAGCTGTAGTAAGAAAGCCCTCAATTTTTGTTCACATCGATGAAATAGATTGATGCAGGAGGATATAACAACTGGGAAGCAAATCTGCGCTCAGTTTATTAGTTTAAACAGTGTCATTATCGGGTTGACAACAGTAATGGATAAATGGAAAAATAAGGGGGAAATACCATTGTGTTTCATTCTTCCATATGCAGTCTCATGTCACACTGCAGGATGAACAATGACATGTCTGCATGGTTGTCTGAAGCAACAAGACAGGGAGAAGAAACGCAGGGAGAAACTAAAACACATTTTGCCTCTGAAGACAGGAGTGGAGAATGTGACTGTACCACTTGGCCCTTCGAAAAAAACGAAGAACCTGACAGTAAATTTAAGACAGGTCTGAGTCACATCCCAGAAAATACTGCATAGTAATGTTTTCGTTGCGATCTGTTCATCCAAAAGTTCTCTCCTTCACACAGAGCAAATGCTTAGCTTTTTAGGAAGTGCTATACAGGGCGTTTTTAATTAAGCATTTCGTTCTTGTGTCCTGCCACTATACCTTTTTCCCTATTACAGGCAATCATGAAGTGGGATTTTGTTGGGTTTTGAATTAGTACTTGCAGAATGCCTGCAGCTTTATAGAGATTTATTAGGAATATGGGATAATATTGGTTTACTTGAAATTAATTACTCTAAATCCTTGACACACCAAGCAGTGTAAAAGTAGATTAGAAAAAGAAATTTTGTATACATGATGACAGTGCTTGCCTAAAATCCTTATGATCAATGACAAACTGTCTTACGTTACCAGTGCCTTAGCAGTGCGTTGCAGAAGACACTGGGAACACTGCAGAAGACTGTATTTCGGAGCAATGTTGAATATTACAAAGTACATTATTATGCCACTTAACAGTCAAAAAGCTAAAACTTAATTAACAAATATCAATTGATAACGTAGCTGTTTCGAACGACCTTTCGTCACGTGCAAAAATTGCTCTGTCCATGTTGTCTTCAATCTTGCCAGCCTGCTTGTGTTCTGTAAAAGTTGTTACCGTACAGTTCAAACCTGGAAAATGAAAACTGTGCTCCTGTCAAATACATTACTGGGCAGTCAGCTGCAGATTAGCCCTTCTTCCCAGTGTAAAGCAGAGACGGTAAGTAGCTCAGCATGAAAGTAGCTTTCAAAAGTTCACTGATGTTCCCAGGGTTGGCCTTCCTGGCTTTTGTTAGGAGTCTGTCAACGAGCAGCGGGACCTTGCTGGCCGTTGATGAAAACTCCAAGGCTGCCGTGTTTGTCGCCCCCGGCTGCAGTCGGAACGGTCCAGCTCAACTGCGAGCGGGCTGCTGACCTCGGTCATCCCCCTGCCCACCGGCTTACCTCGGTCATCCCCCTGCCCCCCCGGGACTGGCCGTGCAGAACGGCTGGAGGGAGCAGTTCGCACTGATCCGTCAGGCCGCCGGCCTCCGGGGCGCGACACCTCGCAGCAGCACGGAGGTTTGGGCCTGGCAGCGCTCCCCGGGGCCCGGAGCGCTGCGAGCGCTGGCAGCTGCCCTGCCACCAGCAGCCGGGAGCAGGGCACCGGGAGCGGCCCCGCAGAAGCCTTGCTCCTTGCCCGCGTCTAGAAAAACGCGTGTCCTTCCCCCGGATGCCGCGCGTTTACCTTCGAGCCGAGTCGCGTAAGTCGTTACTCGCGTTTTGAAGGCTTTTCTCGCCAAGGCGGCCGGCACCGAGAGGTCCGGGCGGAGCGCTGGTCGGACTCCCTCACCCCGCGCCGTCAGCCCCGGGACCCGGAGCGCCTGCGGGGGCTTCCAGTAACCCCCCCCACGGGACCGGAAAGAAAATCCCCCCGGCTTCGGTGCTGCCGGCCGCGGTGCCGCCGCTCGCACGGGCGCCCGCGGCTTTCCCGTGGGGACAGCTGCCCGGCCGAAGCCCGTTGCGTGGCTGCAGCGGCCCCGTTCTCACGCCGGGGGCCGGCTGTGTTTATTTCCGTGTGCGTTTATTCACGCGTTATTGAACCTGCGGCCGACCTGCGCCCGGCCTAGGGGCAGGTCCGCGGGCGCGCCTCAGGGCGAGAGACCCCGGCGCGGCTCGCCCGACGGCCGGGTGCCGGCC
>Ga0065711_1041221_pt1 | contig 16318 bp, 11 predicted proteins | sample Hoacrofraction12_FD_59098 | JGI IMG/M metagenome (GOLD analysis project Ga0065711, IMG submission 59098) | Hoatzin crop microbial communities from Cojedes, Venezuela - Epithelial fraction 12 v2 (version 2) | ecosystem: Host-associated > Birds > Digestive system > Esophagus > Crop | place...
AGGTCCTGTGCAGCCTGCTGTAGGTGACCCTGCTTCGGCAGGGGGGTTGGACTAGATGACCCACAGAGGTCCCTTCCAACCCCTACTATTCTGTGATTCTGTGATTCTGTGATTCTGTGATTTCTGAGTTTGCAAAGGAAATCAAGGCAGTCACCCCCTTTTTTGCAGATGGGCATGGATTTTTCTAGTGGGGCAAGCGGCCTGATGACAGGGTGATGTGGTGTTGAAAGGACAGATGGGTTTGCACGTGAGTAAAGCTGTCCTCAGAGGACAGCCCACACTGAGACAGCACACACTCTGTATGGAAACAGAAACCCCAAACCTCATCCTTCTGACAGTCATAGTTCTGTATCTCAGTAATTTGTCTCTGCTACCAGCATTACCGTTATGATACTATGATTACTTTTAAATTGAGAATTGCCTGTATAAAATACGGCAGTGTCACAATTCAGTTCCAAGTATAATTTATTCATGTGATTCATGCCGATTTCAGAGGCACCCTTTGTTGTCAATAAAGCACACGGCTGCACGACTGTTTCTATTTGAACCTCGATTTTGTTAAACTGATCGGAAGCAATTAATTGAATAAACAGGCACCATCCTGATCAGGTTTTGATTTCAAAGGTGATAAAAGAACTTTTTAAGTGGTGTTGGGGGGGATGAGTTTTTTTTCCCTCAGCTGTATCATTTTCTCTCCAAATCGTAAACACTGTTTTGCAGACTTCCCTCTTTGTCTCACAAAAATAGCTCCCACTTGTCAATTTAAGAAATGGTTGATTGGCATAAAGCCAGCAGAGGGAGCATAAATGCCTGAGAAGTTTTCAGGGAACATCTATGTAAACAATTATTGTTGTCCTGTTTTGATTTCCAGGCAACAGATCCTCAGAGACACATACACAGCATACAGACAATATCTATCTGGACAGCCTTCCAACTTTTTCTGTCCAGATTATAACAGTCTATATTTTCTCCATGTATAAAGGATCAGTATTTTCTAGACTCGGAATAAGAGATATGTTGATGTGGAACATACTTGTTTTTAAGAATCTGTGAAGTGATCGTTCAGTGTCGCAAATGTAATTCCTTTCTAAAAAGAAGTTAAGATTCCTGAGCTTCAATCAGCAGTGGATTTTTGATACAGTCTGGAGTCTTTCAGACTGGAATAAACACATAATTAATCAATAAATATACAGTAATCCATATTTTCCTTTTGTGCTATTCAGTGGCCCAGGGCTGCCAGTGTTTTTGATACTTCCCAAACAAATCAAAACCACTGATCTTTGCACCGAGATTGCCAACCTTTGTATCAACTTTGGCAATTGAAAGACTAACATTTGTATTTATCCCTTTATTCAGTTCTCCAAGAAAAATCTGCAATTAAGACTTGTTTGATCTCAAAAGAAAGGCAACGCTAATGTTTTCGTAGTATTTTGCTTTTATTTTCAAACCTTAATGACAGGAAGAATTGATCCTGCAGTTCTTCAGGCAAATCTCTGTATTTCCCTCATTAATATTCTCCCAGGATGGGATCATTTTGCATTATTTCATAGGTGTTTGTTTTCAGTTGCGTAAGGACAGAAATCATCATCTTGGATAGCTTCTCACCAGTTTGAAGGCCTTGCAGTCACTGCTGGGCAGTTAAGTTTGAATCGGTCTCTAACACCAGGGGGATTTTTGCCATGAGAAATTGTTTCTTATGCAAAACTGAAGTGTTGCTGGCACTGGTGATGGGAACATTGCTTGGTAAAAAGGTTCTTTGACGATTTGTGGGGAGTAGCATTATGAAGTAAATCAGAGTTCTCTGCTCCTGACTACAAATTCTGTGCAGCCTGCTGTAGCATAAGGGACGGAGGCAGCATGCGGATATTGTGCCCTGTTTTTGTAGGTGTTTTAGGGATCGCAGAGGAAGTTTTACAGCTCATTCGTTGATTTGTTCATTCTACATACGATTTATTTTCGGGACACTCCTGAAGAAGGACAGAGGCAGAGTCCAGCCTAGTAGATGAGAACATCAGAAGACGGTCTCATTGTAGTTTGCAGGCAGATGGATCTTAGTAATAACAGCATTAAAGATACTGACCGTGTGTCCTTCTTTTCAAAATTGCATTAATGCCTTCCCTCGTTGCAGACACCATGCTAAAATTTTACCACTTGCCATATTTAGTAGGATATGTTTCATATGGATACCCGTGTTCAAGAACTTGCTTTTGCCTGCTTGTAAAGAAAATAAAGAGGGAGGTAACTGCCTACAAAGAGCTACTGCTGCAAATAATGGAGGGAAATTCCCCCTTCCCTGATGTTTCCAGATCCAGAATTCCTCTGCTGGAATCTCAGCTGTCTCACAAATATTTTGGTCACACTGAATCTCAGCCAGAAATCCCGATGTTTAGAGAAGTCTATATCTAGCTTCATCTGTGTCTAAGCTTATGCTTAATGACTGAGATAAACATGGGGCCTATTGGCCTTGTTTTGAAGTTTGCAGGTATTTGCTGCTTAAATTGTGCTTAAAGGTCTGGGCCCATCTCTAATTTACAATCCCCTTTAAAACTTTATTATCCAAAGAAATTCTAAAATGTTTTTACTGGACTTTGAACTTTTCTCCTGACAGATGACTTCTAGTTTCGCATTTGGAAATGAACTCTTGTAATGTTGAGGTCACAACTTGTGCACACAAATGTTATCCTAGGTTTACAAGACAGCAAGCCTCTGAAGAATTGTATGCCTTGTAATTAAAATATGTATAAAAACAGCCTTTCCCTTTCTGAGTTTGCTGAAACTTTAGATCTGATTTGACACCTTCCTAATTTGCAAGAAAAACTTTATCAATTTTTGTTTCATTTTTCATGACGTGCTTTGGCTGCATGTTAGAGAAGCAACAACTACTGGTATAACTTGCTTGTGACATTTTTCTGGTTATAGACAGAAAAACAAAGAAAGAAAAAGGAATTCCTTTGAAAATGACACCTGCAAAACCAAAATTGCTTGTCTGTCTGGAAAAAAATACTGCATTATCTAAAAGCAACTCTGTGCAGGATTTGCATTAGAACCTACAACAGACCGAAAGCAAAACTGTTCCAAGAACTTGAATAGCTTCTTGCACATTTTTAGATTCCTGAAATTTTCATTTGAAATGCCAAGTTTGCTTTTTGAAGAAGGATATTAGAGGCCTAATAAAACCCAATAAAAGGGTAACAATGTCCTGAGCTTGCACTTTTGAATTTGCTTCTACAACTTGTAGGATCGTCTCCTATTGCCCCATCACCTAATCCAGGGGTGGTCACAGAAACGGCCTCATTCGTGGATCGGGTTGTGAGAAGTGACTGCGAGGCCACGAATACGCGGCGGGTGTCCAGACAGCGCAGCCCACCGTCGGGCTGCGGGGGGGTGAAAGGAAGGGGAGGAACCACGTATGAGACCCATGGAGAGAACCAGGCTTCTCTTTCTCTCCAAGCACCATTAAGAGTCCCTTCTAAACATACACCATTTTATTTTACAAACGAGTATCCCAGTCCTTCAGTACACATCTGTGTGAGCAGCCTTGTGTAGAATTTATATAAACTGTACACAACCAAGTATAATTTATGTGACTTTAGCCTCAACACACTTCTCACAAGTTACCGTTGGCAGATCAGAAGCAGAACCAAAAATGGCAGAGGACTGCTCCGCACAACCACGGCAGCGGTTACTCAAGTGCCAGCGGCGCGTCCGCACCAGCCTGCATGCCGAGATGGTGGAGCACACAGGGCTTTAAAGCCTGCAGTCGGCTCCGGCCGCTCGGGACCAGCCAGCTGTCTCCTGGGCAGGCTAACTTCACCGCTCCGAATCACAAAAGCTGAAGCGACTTTTGAAATTGTTATAATTTAATTATGCTTGTAACTGAGGCTCTTCACACACAACAAAAAAATTATTCAAAATGAAGGAATTTGCTGCCTTTTAAGTGCTTTCCAAAAGATAATAATTTAAAGCAATCTTCTCTCTTCTTTACAAATCACATTATTCAACAACTGCAATTCACATCTGCAAACTCTGACGAGCAATTTCCCATCCAAATAAGGACTGGACTGGCAACATGTGGCGTTTGTTCCAGTTACAGAGTCAGCAAAACCAGGCCGTTTTATAATTGCAGCTCCTGGCGGTTGCTGTTGCTGATAATGCACTCAGACGCTCAGCCGTTCTTACTGAAGGGAAGACAAAAACTCTATTGGAGCTTTTTCATTGATTACAGGCGGAGTCCTCAAATGGCGAAGGGAAGGGCTTACACGTACAAATATGCTGAAAATGGACAGAGAGGGACTCAACAAAAATACTTCAGTCTTAATTAAAAAAATCAAGCATTATTATACAAGTACATAGTAAGGTCCTATCACATTTACTTTTAAGTGAGCGTGTAACTTGTGTTTAAGTTCAGCGTCACTCGGTAACTTTGCCTCGAGTCCCAGTCTGATCTTTTCAGCTAGTTAGCGTACTGGGCTTATACAGCACATGGCTCCCAGTATTGCAAGGGGATAATACTGTACGTATCCAAGTAGTAACAACAAAGTGGTTTAATCTTCGAAAGTCCATCTGTTTCACTGAAGGTGCATTATTAAAACAGTAACAACGACTTAAGAAAATAATTATAGTATACCTCATATTACAGCTTCTCCCATTTCACTGTGATAATCGTGTAGCTTGAAGTTAAAAAATGAATTCTACAGCTAGAAAACCTGCACAAAGGAGGAAAAACAGAATCACTAGAGATTTGTTCAAAATGAAAAATCTGTTTCAATTAAATAACGTTTTGCCTTTGAAGATGGACTTTCTTAACATTTATAAGATGGCTGTTTTCTGAAAGTACTCTTCCTTGCTCCACAGTTTAAAACGCTGTACCATCACGTAACAAAATCATACCCTAACACATAGCATTCAGGATTAGTTGGTGGTGCAGAAATTTTTACACGTTTCACAGCAAACATTACACCAAGTTGTTGAACCAGTGTAGGGGCATCAATAGGCACAGGCCCCTCTCCCCACCAAACCAGAACTGCAATGCAAAAATCAAACAGAAAGTTTGCCACCTGGAAAGAAGCCAGACATTGAAGGAAAAGGACAAACTCTCTGTGCAAAGAGTTTTTCTGAATTTTAACCTTCACCCCCAGCTTCACTGGACGAGCATCTTCCCCATTTTTAATATGATCTACGAATGAAACGTGCTTTCACTTTGCTCTTATTTGTTATTGTAACAGCTCATCCTGTAGTTTGCCTTTTCTAGAGATGCAGAAAAATAGTATCCAACATGGAAGTCCATTATTCTGGAGCCGGAAGTTGGTAGCCTGTACACAAGAAGTCAAGATTATTTTCTGACACAATCTTGCACTCAGTGTACTTCTCATTTTGCATAGTATGATACTATGTATTTTGCAGAACTAGTGAACCTTATAGAAAACTGGATTAACTCTCAATCTGTACTTAGGTATATTTAAGCTCTTCAGCATTAACTGCCCTACCCCATTTGCATTTATTAGTACAATAAAGAATATTTAATTTCACAGCATCTGTCAAAGTAGCTGTAGAGTTCCTTGTTAAAATGTTCAGGGATTTATTAGCTTTGTTGTTCTCACTTGTGAGTAGATGGGTAGTTGTTGATACTGCGTGACTGGGAAAACAAGGACTCGGGAGCTCCGATTTAAAAACCACCCAACCCACCCCTCCCCACACAGAAAACTGTGAAGAACACGTTTCAGTACTGGAGTGAAACGAGCCCAAGTACGGCATTTGTACAGTGACAATTAATTCACTTAGAAAACCCAGTATCAAAATTTGGAGGCTTCTTTTTACAGATACTAAAGATGGATGAATACAGATGGAGTTCTCAAGCATCTGACATATTTTTGGAAGCTAAGGTCACAAGGAGATCATGGTACTCGGCTAAAGCTATGCTGTATGTAGACTCCAGAAACTGGAAGGGACCAATTAAAATAGTTACTGATCATTGTGTGTCTTCTGAAAATTGCTATGGTATTGTGGTATCACAGGAATCAGATCTACCTGCTAGCTGCCAGCGCCATGTCCAACAGAGTTAAAATTTTCACATCAGTTTTAATGTTTGTAGTTAGCCCAGGAATTCCAACAAAGACAAACCAACCTTTCAGCAGGATTACACCATTTAATATTTTTATAAGCTTATTTTATTTCTTTGCTGTACAAAGGCAGAAGTGCAAACCATCTCAATAAATCTACATCAGTAACTACCTAGACATGATACAGATATATACAAAAAGCCCAATTATTTCACTTCAGTGTTGATACCACAGTTCATGCAGAGCTGGATGCAAACAATGCAAACAGCACCTACACAGTGTAAGGCGTAACTCTCATGATACTTACATCTTGTTCCCTATAGTGAAGGCTTCTGATCAACCAGTTCTTTGTTACCCTCGCATTTGACAATCCTGCTTAGTAGTAGTGCAGCCTCAAAACTGAAAAGTGCATTTCTTTATTATATACATTCTCATAAGGATTATGGATCGTTCCAGAAATCGTTTTCAAATTTTCACTTTTAGAAGTAATTGCTTATGTTTTCTGTCAATTAAAATTATTTCATAAGCTAAAAATACCATTTTCCCAAAGCTCTGCAGATCACATGCAATTATGAAAACAAAGCCCCCAAGAGCAACTCTAGGAACTGTTGTCTTTTGACTTGGGAAGACAAGCAATCCGGTGAAAGCACTCAACCAACCCACTGCTGTTTTAATCTTAAAACACTTTGGAATATTTCAGGTTAGTAAGTTTGCAGATCCAAGCGGCTTTGGAAAAGCTCCATAACACAGATATTTACATTTTGTATTATATTTTTGAGTTGTAATTAATCTGTCATCTCAGGTGGTTTCTTTTTTTTCTTCCCCCGGAGATCTCACTTTGAAAGAAAAGTAGAAAAGGGAATATGATTACTGTCATTGTAGGAAATACAATTCTGAGTCATTTCGCAAGAAAATAAAGTAAAAAAAAAATGCCTAAGATTAAAAAGTCAACTCTTCCCCTCAACTATAAAGCAGCACTGCTAAAAGTAATTTATCTTTGTGTTCTGAGCTACTGCAATTCCCGCCACATTTATTTTTAAACCACAACATCCTGCAGCAGTGGGGCTCGAGGGACTGTACTCCAGCCAGCCTTGTTTTAGGAGATCAAATACTACATCCTCTCTCTGCCTGCACTCCCTTAGACAGGGCAGTAGCGAGCCAGACCAGCACACACTCTTGCTTGAAACAGCATCCTAACTCTCATGACAACTACTGCGGCTGAGCTGCTGGACTCTGCAGCGAGGCAGCCGAGCACTGACACGCACGGTTCCACCCGCAGAGCGCAGCTCCGACGGGAAGCCCGGACTGAGCAGAGGAAGGAAAGGGTCAGGGCAGCAGAGCGCCTTGCTATGCGTGCACGTGCCTGGCTCCCCGACCTCCTGTGGCTGTGGGCTAACACAACAGCACGGACCTCTCTTGCGGGCATTTCCGATACTCCCACACATCTTCACCCACAAACTGTGCCCAGAAAATTGTGTAGGATTCAACTTTATCAGACTGGTATGACCGCCTTTAAAAAAAATGTTACCCGGGAATAAAAATGTAAACGGAAGACACTACCTTCCTCAGGAGGAACCGATGGCTCAGTTTCAGAAGTGACGGTATCCACATCTTCAAAACTTTTGGCATCTGGCTTCTCTTGTTCCACCTCACACAGATACACATCAATGGGTCCTTTCGTGCTCTTCATATGTACTTCTATGCAATCCTATAAAACAGCAACTTGCACATAAACCAAAGAACAAATCTCACACATCGGTTATCTATTTTTGCACATATTTTAAAGCCAGCAGATTAAGAACAGAACAAATACAGGAATGACATAACGGTTTAACTGTATTACTAGTTCTGCATAAATTATGACTTATGACTTTTACATGGATCTGTAGGCCAATTATTAAGCATCATTAAGCTAACAAGGTTTCATTTTTGATGAACATGCATTCAATGAATCTTTGTTTAGTCTTTTTACTGACCTTTAGATATATGAGCAAGATTTACTATAAGTTTAGGAAGAGTAACAAAATTTAAAACTTGACAAGTCAATGCCATGGATCAGAAAACAAATCAGAGCACACAGCAGCTTTAATAATATGGCAAAGCAACTAAGTCCTATTACTTCTACTCCTCTCCTCCAGCAGACATCACATTGCAAGGCACCGAGCATATCAAATTTAATGGACAAAGGAGAGAAGATTCTGTTCCCTCTAAAATGCAGCTTTTAAAATCCTGCCTTTTCCTTCAGGAAGCCTCTGAAATCTTATCTTTCCCATCTCCACAGGATGAGAGCCAGCTCCTTTTACCCTGGAGATCTATGCAGTGGATCTAAGTCTTCTGGTTCTACTGATTTGTATGTCCTTTTCCTACAATATCACCTCTTTCTGTGCACACAGCAAAGCAAATTTTATGATTACACAATTAAGAACATTGAAAAAAAGATTATTATCCCTACAGCATTGTTTAGTGGAACACAAGAACAATAAAGCACCAATTTTTGCTACACATGACAAAGAAACACCAAGTCAATTACTGATTGCTACTGCAAGAATCAAATTTGAGAACTTTCGCTCCCTTAAGACAGAAATGTATAAGACTTACTTCTTTAGGAACTGGTATTTCCAATTTGGTTTCCTCTGGAGCTTTGATTGCAATCACAATCTGTTCTTGAAATGCCTGAATGCTACGTATATCTTGGTATGTCACATAAGCTAGTGTATACATTGGTCAAGGATTCTGTAAAGTACTTTGCTAATGGGCAGAAACAAAGAGTTAAGATATGTTGAAGCAGAGTACCAACTTAAGTGGTAAATAGTTCAGCTGAGGTTACTTTAATACTAGCTTTATAAAATTAAGTATTAGCTAACAAGTGGAAAACCTTTTTTCTTTATTTCCAGGAATGAGAAAGCTTTTTTAAAAAAATTGAGATATTCAGTATTGAAAAAACAAGCAAATTTGACAAACAGTTTTCACAGATGCTGTCATAAGTCTACACAGCAGAGGGAATGTTGCCCTTGAGAAACTACTTCTTTGTTTTGCGATAACTATGCACATAAATAATTTCCTGGAAAACTATGGAATTATTTTCTTAACCAGAACAGGCAAGGTGTAATGAGAAGTTTTCCTAGTATCACACAGAAAATGGACACATTTCATCTGAGCACAGACCTTAACATTCTGCTAGACAAGAGAGCTAAGTAATATTTTATTGTAACCCTGAAGCCAAAATCCAATGTTTATGTCATATTAAACGAAATCCCTTTTCTGTTGTCAAAATCCATCTGAAAGATAAGACTGCGTTGGAACCATTCCCAAGAGACAGAACAGTATTAGGACACAACCAACGTACCGTTGTATCTTCCTGGCAACAGGCCACTGGGACTATGTTTTGGGTCCTCTTTCCCATCTCACTAAGCAACTCAATCTCACTGGTAGGTCAAGACCTGCCCCTGAGACAACTTTACTCTATAATGGAGAGAACAAGGTCATGGTCAGGGTACTAAGACTATTGCCCCACTTCCATTCTTCGGCAGCAGAAAGGTCCCACAAGTAGCACTCCCCTGAGAACAGGCTAGACTGTGCATGATACTGCGAAGCAGGGCACGTGACTTACATACACTAATATAAAATCACCGGTAAGTTTCCTATTATAAAGCTCATTACCAAGTATTACTGCACACCTGTGGTATCAGCTACACCTATTACTAGACACCCAAGTACTTGCAACCAAAACCACGTGTTAAAGTAATGCAAGAGTTGAAAGGATATTTTGCATTTTCTTTGTCATCTGTTAGTTCAAATAACTGATGAGCACAATCGTTGATTAATTCATCCAGAGCTTCTTCCATAGCTGACAAGTCAGAAAGTTCATCTTTAAGGTTTTGCTGCTCTCGTGCTTTTCCGACAACTTGGTCAAGATTAGAACCTCTAGAAGAACATGAAAGTTGTCTAGTATGTTTATATAAATAAGAGACTGTTTATTGAACACAAAGTGTACAAAAAAACCCCAAAGTACTGTGTTTTATAGAAAAAAACCAAGGAACTCTGGCATCCATTCCTGCAATACGCTTCGTTGTGCTTTGTACTTGATACCTGTTAATATAGTAGTTCAGACAGCCTAAGGATACAGAAGAACTTGAAGTATTTTTAACTATTAAAAGGAATGCAATATGCTTAAAAATACTCTCAAAGTTATAAATATTACTCAACATCGTTGGGTTTTACTGTCTCAGTAATTAGAAGTTCCAAAGCCAACTCACACCCACTGGATAAGATTCTTAGATCTTTTCTGAATTAAGTGGATTCCATCCAACACATTGGTGATGTCATACACTCTTCTTTTTCGTACTCCAAGCGTTGTTGCTACTTCATTTAAATCAAGGACACCGTCTGGAGCTGTTTTGACAAGGTCCATGAATTTTCGGGTCAAATAAACCAAGGATGCATCAAATCGAGGCTTTTTGACTTTCAGGTTTCCTGTAAAGTTTTGACAGAACATTTAGGGTAAGCTAGGGCACGACTATGAAGTGTTCCTTAAAGAAAACAAAAGTGATGAAGTAGCAATGAAGATAAAAGTCTGAAAACACTATCATTAATGCTGACATTGCAATGGCATCATATAAAGTCTATTAACTACATACACCTTCATTTGTTTGCAATGATTGCATCTTAATAACAAGCATGCAACTTCACTCTTCCAACGTTCATGACCTCAGACTGCTAGTGCAGACGTTAATAGTTGTGTAACTGTATGTTCTGTAGGACAGGAGTTCAGACTACTGACTGAATACCAATGATACCTTCAGTTAGCTATAGATAGGGTCAGGGCAGTGCCAGAAAACTGCAGTTCTATTATCTGCTCCATGAAAACTGTTAAAATGTTTTTTTCTAACCGTTTTGGACCAGATTAACCAGAAGATCTCCCAGACAACATTCAGACAGGGTTCAGGAGTTAGCCTGGTTTCAGGGACTGTTTCAGCCTGGATGTGACCCAATCTGTTCTGAAGTCTGAGAACTTAATATGTGGACAAACTCTGGGTGTACCATTTGGCCTCAGGGCAAAAGAACTGGTGATCTCATTGTTTAATTTACTAACGCAACAAAGATCTACAGACACCAGGACACCACAGGTTTAAAAGAGATCCCTGTGCTATGTGCCCCCATGTCCTGGTTTTGGTTAAAACAGAACCAATTCTCTTTTATTGAATTTTCCTGTCAGCTAAGTTCTTCTAACTGACTGCATTTTTCTGAATTCTGCTGCATATTTTTCAGTGTCCGCTCCAAATCCAGTAACACCTGATGTTTATAGTTTTACTGAGCTAAGGGTAGGGATGGAATGCAGAGAAGGCCCATGTTTATAATCAGTACCATAGCAGCCAAGGTCATTGATAGACCTCTTATGTTCCACAAGTGAAGAGTTATAACGGGTCGTACTCGCATGGAGGGATGGACAGAACAGGTGACCCACTACTGACCAGTAAAGTACTCCATGCCATGCACGTCATAGCTTAAAGCTGGAGGATCATGAGGGTCTCATGCTCTTCGTCCATGGCCGCCTTCTGAAGAGGACCCTGCTCTTGTCCTGCCTACAATCCTGATCCAGATTCCAATCTGTGCATTCCTGAATCCAGCTTCCATCTACTGCTAAATCCAGTCCAGGACTTCCTGGTGCCTTCCTGGCAGCTGCTGGCAGGACACCAGCTCCAGGAAACTCAGTATTGGTTTTGTATATTTTGCCTTATTTCTCTCATTATTAATATTATTAGTAAAGCTGTTTTAATATTCAATTTATAAGTCTCTCTGCCTTTTCCTGCTTTTTCGCCTCCCCGGGTGGGAGTTAATAGAGAGCATCTGCCCACCCTGTTCATTGCCGCCTTGTGCTAAATGGTGACAATCCATGACCAGCACATTCGTAGAAACAGCAGTTACTAATGAACAGCTTGTTTAACTTCAGATTGTTATTTACGTATGCATAGAGCATAAAAAGTATGTATTTTTGAAGCACAAAAAAGACATGGTACACATGCATTCATCTGATGCTAGAGTCAATGAAAGACTGTCAAATCCTGCTGCTACTTGTCTTTTCTCCTGCAAATCAAACCAGGTATTTCGTATCCAATCAAACTGTGTCACTGAGCAATACTCCAGTCTTACGCTTCAAGAGAACGTGTGTGTGTGTGTGTGTGTGTGTGTGTTCGTGCACATGGGTGCATGTGTAAGGAAACTTCCCCAGGAAATACTCTACTTCAGACTTCAGCATTTTTCCCAGGATGAATGAGACGTGCACTTCTACTCGGAGCACATCACCCCCATTCCATGGCTGCCAGACTGTGCACTCCCTAACGGGAACTGACAGGTTCAACAACTCGGGTTTGGACTGTGCCACTGTGAGATGTGTGGGACTATTCAATTGGTGAGAAAAAAAAAAAACCAAACAGAAAAAACAACGCAAATTCACTCAAACTTGTATTTACATTTGTTAATACCAGTTGAAAACCAACATTTGCCAGCATGATGTTCAAGCTTTCTCTAATTCACTTTTCCTGTAAGTTATTTCTTTATAGCAGTGGGAAGGTATATTTGCAGCAGATTTAAAGAGGAAAAACTACTAAGAACGTGTTGCTTCCTATCTGTTATTTCATTTAGTGTGCAGCATTCCTCCTGTTCTACCTATATTGGATATATAACAATTTCTCATTTGTTTACAGCGTGTACTCAGCATTGTAAAATAGCATGAAATACTTCCAGAATAATCTTTACACATGGAACACAGCAACTTACTTCTCACAAACCGTACATCATCGTCCACATGCAGGCTGATCATTGGTGGCTGGGGAAAAAACAAAAAAAATATAACTGACATAAAATGCTATCTATCCAGGAAGCTTCTCCAGAAGAAATCCCTTAATCAACATTACATGCTACAGCAGTTGCAGTGCTGACAATTCAACAGATACCACAGTGAAGGAGCGTCACTGGATAGAAGGGAAACATGCTCATTAATTCATGTCAGAATTTTCAGCCCTTAATCTCAGCACATCTCCCTCTGTCTTGGAAACCAGGAAACACCACCAAACTCCCTAATGCTCAGGCAACGGTCACAACACAAACAGACACCTGTACAGACTCTGCAGACACAAGCATCAGCTATTGCACGTAACAGCCCACATACAGAAGATACACTGCTATTATACAGCATTACAATTATTTTGTAGTAGACTTCCAGACTGACTTCCAGACTGGCAGCAGAGTCTGCTCTGGTCAAGAAACTGATATGATGAGCCCAAGCGCTTCATTCCACCACTCACCCCAATCTAACAAAAGGAGTATTTTCAAATTCAGACTCATTCCAGTTGGAAGAAACCTGAGAAGGTCTCGGATCCAACCTCCAACTCCAGACAAAAGAGCCACTAGATCAGAGCAGCTTACTCAAGGCTTTCCATGTAGGTCTTCAAAATTTCAACGGATGCAGGGTACACTTCTCTGGGCATCCCATTCCACCGCTTGCCCACCTCCACAGTGAAAAAGTTTCACTTTACATCAAGTTGCAACCTCTCTTGCTTCTTTTTCTGTTTCAGTTCATGGCTATTTCCTTTCAGCCACCCATCATGCACGGCTGTAAAGCATCGGGCACCAGCTTCTTGTGAACTCCTTGCAAGTACTGTGGCTCAATGAGCTCCCTCAGCAGTTTATCAACAGCCTTCCTGTACTAGTGGGCCTAAAATGGGACACAGCATTCCAGGGGCAGCCTAATACGTGCCAAATCCAGAAGAAGAATCACTTCCCTTGATTTGCTGGCTACACTCCTGCTCATACAGCCTCACATGCCTCAATGCCAGGGCACAGCGCTGGCACACATTTACCCACCGCCCATTGGGACCCCCAGGTCCCTTCAGCGGGGTGGTCCCTCAGCCTGTACCACTGCAGCGTGCAGGCCCAGGTGCAGGACTTCACACTTGAATTTCCAGCTCCTTGGTTGAAGTTTGAGGTGTCCGATGACCCATTCTTCCAGCCGGTTTCCCACTGTCTGTGGCACCACACAAACATCACGAGGGTACATCTTACATCCTCCTCTTATCAACAAGACAGGTCCCAGCACAGACCCCCGAGGAACTCCACTTGTAATCCACTCTCAGTCTGACGATCCAACCAGGTTCTTTTACTTACCTAGTAGTTTACAATCTGTAACATCCCAACTCAGAGAGGAGGATGATGCAGGAAACTGTTTCAAAAGTCCTGCTAAAGCTAATGTAGATGACATCCAAGGCTCTGGATCTACAGATCTAGTAATTTCATCACCAAAGGTGATCAGTTTGCAAGTGCAGCCATGTCGGCAGTTCCCAGTTGCCTTCCCCTTCACATGCCTAAAAACAGCTTCCGAGAGAACTTCATGACTTCCCAGGAGACTGAAGTGAGGATGACTGAGGTGTAGCTGACCTCCACCTCCAAGATGGTGAGAGAGCAACCTCACAGTGACACCCACCAGCTCTCTCAGCCCTCTCAGGATGTACCCCAAGTGGGTACTATCGACTCGTATGGGTTGAGATTTCTCAAGAGATTCCCAACTTGACACTTTTCCATTGCTGGTTCTTCCTCTCCTTGAATCCTGTTTCTTAGACACAAAGCCTAGGGGACATAAGTTCTGAAGACTCACACAAGAAGGCCGAGTACTTCAGCCTTATCTGTGCCCACTTTTCCTAAGTCACCTGCCCCACTTAGCAGCTGGTTTACACTCCCCCCTTCACCACTCATGTAGCAGTGAAAGTTCTTCTTGTCACCCTTGACATTCCTTGCTAGTTTCAGCAGCAGAACTTTGGCTTTCCTAGCATCATACCTACATGTCCAGACAATGGTTTTTATCCTTCTCCTTTATAGCCTGTCCCTGCTTCCACCACCTGCATATGTTCTTTGCGCTCCCTGGAGTGCAGGCATAGCTGTGCCCATCCCTTAATACATTTACTTGTCATGAGTATCAGGATGAAATGTCCCTGTCCTTACAGGCCTCCACCTCTTCAGCTCCTCCAACTTTCAAAGTTGCCTCTCTCAAAATCTCAACTACCTGTTGCCTGAATAAGCTGGAGTCCAGAAGCCTCAACAAGCTAAAACCCAGGTTCTGTACTCTGCTACCAGCTTTCCTCACTACACCCACGGTCTTGAACTCCGCTATTCCGTGGCCGCTACAGCCAAGGCTGCTAATGATTACCACATCCTTGACTTCCCTGTTTATGAGAAGCAGATTCAGGAAAGCATCACCTCTAGTTGATTCATCTACATGAAGAAGCTGTGCCCAACACCCTTTGTTTCTTACAGTCATCATCTCCAATAATACAAAATTTCCAACTGCCAGTGTAAAAACTCATGTAAAGTTTTTTGCAGCTTTAAGACAATACCACCAAGTAACGTTTGGCCCAACAGTGAAAGTTAGTAAAAATAAGCATTCTTAAGAAGTTTCACAGAATTAAAAGTAGGCCTGTTTTTTGTTGGCTACCTCACAATATTTCTAAAAGTAGGAGTGGAAGCTGCGTATAAAAAGATTACCTGAACATCACAGATGTTCAGAGAAAAATTGAATACGCGGTGGTAGCCTCTTATCCTCAAACATAGCTGCAACCTGTTCAACCCGACTAGGAGGCCGCAGGTGGCACAGGTCAGACACCCGCCCCTCTGCACTGTGACTAACCTCCGTACGCCCTCCTTTCCCGGGCAGCCCGCTAAACCGCGAGCGGGAGGCGCATCACCAGGCCCCTGCCGCGCACCCCCCCGGCCCGGGGATCTCCCGCCGGGCAGGCGAGAGGGAGGGCTTCGGGGGGACCTCCTGCAACCCTCCCGCTGCGGGAGCAAGGCGTGGCGGTGCCGTCCCGCCCTCTGCCCCGTCGGCAGGCAGCATCCCCTCCCCCGCCAGCCCTGTACCTCACTCACACGCAGCGTGTCCGGCCGCAGCGGCCTCAGGCGCTCCCACCTGGCAGGGCCGGCCATGTTCGCCCGGCCCCTCCTCCTTCCCCCGGCCGGCCGCGGCCTAGCGCGGCGCCAGGCCTCCCTCGCCCCGAGGCGAGCCGGCGGAGGGAGGGCGCTCAGAGGCCTTCGCGACGAGCCTGCGAGCCCGCGTCGGAAGCAGAGGCCGCCATCCCCACCCCACCTCCGGGAGGAGGGGGCGGTAGGGCCCTCCCGCCCTCGCCGCAGCCCGCGATGGCCGCCTCACCCCTCCCTCTCTCCCTCCCTCCGGTCGCTTCCCGTACCCACCGGCCCCCGCGGCGCGCTCGTGC
>Ga0065711_1006838_pt1 | contig 16317 bp, 14 predicted proteins | sample Hoacrofraction12_FD_59098 | JGI IMG/M metagenome (GOLD analysis project Ga0065711, IMG submission 59098) | Hoatzin crop microbial communities from Cojedes, Venezuela - Epithelial fraction 12 v2 (version 2) | ecosystem: Host-associated > Birds > Digestive system > Esophagus > Crop | place...
CCGCAGGGGTCCCGCCGCCGCCGCCCCACTCGCTTCTCACGGTCCGCGGCGGACCGGTCCGGCCCCTTCGCAGCCGCAGGCCGCCCGCCGCCGCGCTCTCCCGGTGCTCCCCACGTGCCACTGCCGCCGCCATGGGCGTGCTGCCGGTGCCGGCGGAGGTGCGCGCCATTCTGCTGGACATCGAGGGCACCACCACCCCCATCGCCTTCGTCCAGGTAAGACGCGGCGGGGCGGGCGGCAGCGGACTCCGCACGCGGCCGAGACCCCCGTTAGTATCGCCGTTATTATCGTGACCCACCCCCACCCCCACCCCTGGCAGGCCGGACAGATTTCGGTGGCTGCAGGTGCCCTTCGCGGGCACGGCCCCGGCCCCGCTGCGGGGGGGCAGCGCGTCTCCCGGGGCTGCAGCCTGGCGGAGGGCAGGCCTGAGTCCCATCAGAAGTGTAAAGCCGTGACACGGTTTCTGTGTTTTTCTGAATAATGCTCACAAGAAATACATCTCATGTCGCCTGCCTCTTTGGGGGGCAGGGGAACAGGGAACTGTTCAGATCCAGGGCGGTTCAGTAAATGATTTTTTTCCACGGATGTAGGGCAGTTGGGGTGCTCTCAGCCTCATTCAGGAAAAGCCCTCAAGCATCACCGTTGTGGAGATGGCTGGGAGCAGCAGCATCTCACCCAAGTCTGCGGAGAGCATGGCCTGCTGTCTCAGGGTTATCCGCTGCCTTTTCGCTTCAGCAGGGTGGTACGGTCAGGTGCCTCCAGTGTCACCAGAGACATATGCCCTTCCTCCAGCGTGCACAGGCCCAGTGCAGGGCGAGGGTAGCACAGAGTGCATATCAAGTGTACACGAGGAGGACTGTGCTAACAGCGAATGTGTACGAGTGGCGTCCATTGCCTAGAGGAAGGCTTAAGATTATTGAAAATATTGGTTTAGGTGCAGAAGTCGGGGGACTGGGAAGTCTGCGAGGCCGGCAGGAGGCATCGGGACAAACCCTGTAAATAGGCTAGATTTGCCAAATCTCCTGTGAAACAGCAGATTGTCACTGAACTTTGTGACAGTTTCCATAGACATTGAGAGGAAAATTGACCCTGGTCGCTTGAAATCCTACAACCGCTAATTACAGCATGCTACTTGGGTGTCTACTGATGGTAAAAATACCACCCTTTCTAGGTGGTAAACCCTTTTTCACGGGTTTAAACTTGCTGTGAGCCATTGCGAAGGCTTAGGAGGGCTGTCAAGCCGTGTTTGCTGATGGCTGTTTCTCCATCCTGCCAAGCTGCATTGCGGCAACCACATCTGGGGCTGGACGTCGCTGAGGAGCCTGGCCGTCCAGCAGTGCGGTGGGGTGATAGCGCCCATCTCCCCAACACCCATGGGAGATGGACAGAGCGATGGGAGCTGTGCACAGACAGGCTCAGGTCTCCTGCTAGCCAAGATAAGAGAAGTGGGTGAACTTACGAAGGTCAGTAACAGCCCCAGTTAAACCTATTCAAGAGTTTGCAGCCGCCAACTTCTGTTGAAAGCTGAAGCCTTAGCAATGAAGGTATTTCCTTGCAGGATGCAAGGAGTCTTTCTTCCACACAAACTCATGGCCTTTTAAACTTAGTACATTATTGCCTGGGAGCACTCCTGACATCCATAAATCGTCTGTCCCACTGGCTGTCCACGACTCCAGCTGTCACGTTGGTGTCCTCTCTTGCACCACAGACCAATGCATTTGCCAATGAGCCAAGGCTTTTGCCCTTTAAAAATCCAGTGAGTCACGGAATACACTGAGCTTTTGGAGCCTGGTTGGAAGTTTTTCTTTGCCAGCACAAGAGCATGAAACACTGCTTTTGGAAAGCAAAAACTTTTGACATCCAAGTTGTAAGGGAAGTTAAACCAAGTCAGCAGGTCAGTTGCATTTCCCAGTGGACACTCTTTAATTTCCTCCATGATGTAAAAGATAGTTTGAAAGCAACTAAGCTCAAGTAAAGGAAATGAGAGAGTAACTGGGGGTATTACAAGGCTGTTGATTTCCCTAGACAAGTTCGTGGTAATTTTCTAGGCATTTAAGAGATTTTCCTTTCCCCTAAATTTACATTGTTTTTAAAATATACAACATGGAAAATGCAATATCAGAGTAATAGAAAATCCTGCAGTTCTGCCACCACATCATGCTCTCAGGGCTGCCATTTTCTTAATTCAGTAACAAGTCAAAGGTGATGTACCATGAGGAGAAAAATATCACTGGCCATTTTTTGAGGAGAGTTGAGCTCAGGTTAGTTTCTTCATTCTCTCTCTTTCCCCATTCCAAATTTTTCCCAGTTAGGAAAAGCTCAGTTCTGTACCCGAAGGAAGGAGCTCCCTGCCCTTCCCCTTGTCCTGAGGCTCTTCCTGCACCCAGAGATGCCATAGCAGCTGCTTGTGGCTTCTCAGCTGTGAAACATCACTAATGAGAGCAATTTGTAATTATTTCTGGTTGCCCTTGGGATCTCTGGGTAAGCTTGTAATTCTCCTGTAGCACTTTTCCCTAACCCCATTTCATTTCATTTGCAAGACTGTCCTATGGAGCTCAGTGTCACTGGACTAGACTTTTCTTTTCAAAAAGGTCCTCTAGCTCTGATGAGAAGTTGAGATGTGTTTTCAGAATGACCTTCATTAGGACAAGCGCCCCATTAAAAACAGGGTTGTATAACTTGTCAGTTCAGGGTACATACACAGTCAGCTTTGTACTCTTCAGCTGATGGGAACCTGGGGGCATGTTTGCCATCTGAGACATTTTTTGGCAAGCCAGGAAGAGTTATCACCCACCTTTCCATCCTGGGATTTAAAAGCTGCAGCTACATAGGCATTTGTGCAAAAAATCCTCCTGCACTTATCTTGGCCCAGGGTTGGCTCTAGCCTGCGACCGGGTAGACACCCTTGGCAGGCAGTTTCACAAGCTGCAGTACTGTAGGGGAAACTCGAGCAGGAAAAATGACCGTACACACCAGCACGTGCAAATGGTTGCTTTAGAAGCAGGTCGGCCTTGCCTCTGCCAGGTTGAAGGAGCTGCCTGTTTTTCTTGTGTGTTGCCAGGAGACCTTGTTCCCCTACATCAAAGACAACGTGAAGGAGTATCTGCATGCTCACTGGGGGGAGGAGGAGTGCCAGCAGGACGTCAGACTTCTGAGGAAACAGGTTAAGTAACGGAGCTACACTGTGTCTCTCCAGGTTTTCATGGCATGCCTGAGACTTCAGGTCACTCGAACTCCCCCAGTCACCCAACATGAGCCCATACCTCTCTTTGCCCCCCAACGAAGACTGGTTGCCTCGATGGGCTGATTCTTAACCCCCAAAGCCTGGGGTTGTGCTTGGGGAAGGGTGGTGCTTGGTAGGCAGCAGCTCAGCTGCTTCCCTCAGCTCACTTCGGTCTTCACGGCCCCTGAGCGGTCATCAAACCATGGCCTTTCAGCTTCGTGCCTGCACTGTGCCCTTCTCTTGCTGAATCTGATGCCTGCGGCTTCCAGGTGCCTGTTTGGGAGGCAGCATGAAGGGATGGCAGAGCACTTGTCCCAACACAGGGCAGCATATCCTGCCTCTGTACAGGGACACGGCATCAATTTGAGACCTGTGGCTGGCTAAAGCCAACAGATGCATTTGCTGCTTTGCTTTAATTTCACTAATTAAATACTTAAGCAAGTATCATTCTCATTACAGTATTTGCAATACAGCTACAGTAGTGCTAATTGTTTGGTTTAGAAAGTACAATCCAAGCAAGTGTTTCTAGACACTGCTGAAGTCTGAATTTCCCATTGAGAAAAGCATTCAGACAATGTTGTAACCCTTCACATGAAGAGCAGTTCAAGCTGTGTCCTGCACAGAGGTGTGCTGATGCAGTTGTTAGACCCCTTTCCTAAACTGAGATGTTGAGACCACTCCACCTCTTCCCTCACCTTCAGGCTCAGGAGGACTCTAGCTTGGAAGGGGCTGTGCCGATACCTTTGGAGAGTGGAAGCGGGGTAGAAGAACTGGAGTGGGTCATCCAGGCGGTTGCAGACAACGTGCACTGGCAGATGTCTCTGGACAGGAAGACCACAGCACTGAAGCAGCTGCAGGGTCACATGTGGAGGGCAGCCTATGCAACCGGGCACGTGAAAGGAGAGTGAGTAATTGTGTGGCCCTTTCCCTGGGGCAGGTATGGGGTACATCTTACCTAGACATCTTTTAGCAGAATAGCTGCATAAGCTATTCCTGGAAACAGCCCCACATACAAATGCAAATGTCAGTGGAGAAGCCTATGCATTTACATTCAGTTGTAGCTTAAGCCGGGCCACTGGTGTTGTGGAACCAACTGCAGACAGTTCATTTCAAACTTGATCATGCAGTAACACACAACTCCATTGAGCTTGATCTTTGGATCTAGGAAACCAAAAGCTTACAGTAACCTCAGGACTGACCAGGTTGTCTCAGTCCTCACTGGGAAGATGACAGGTGGGTGAGGGTGTTTCTCCTTAAGGAATAATCGACAAGTACATCTGGGGAACAGCCAGTTCTCCAGTCACCTGGGCAGGGTCCACAAAGGAGACAGAATCTGAGAAACAGAACAAGGTAATGGAGGTGTGACATGGAACAATTCTGCTCCCATGACCAGCAGAATATTCATCTGGGATGACTATCTTCTATATTAAAAATTCAGAAAATGTCTCAATATTGCTTTACCAAGAGACTGAGGCATAAGTATAAACCTCTTACAGTTCCCATCTTGCGTTTTTTATCCCTGAATTTTGCTCACATTTTAGAACAAGCCTAAGCAAGCCAGGGTTGCCAGGTCAAGTACTTTCAGTTGTTTCCTCCTACTTTGTCTCTTACCTGAGCATTTCCTGCCTTTCCACTTCTGTTTGTCTTCAGGCTCCTCTTTAGGTTTCAGCCAGGACACAAGGGTCTGTAAGTGCAGACAACTGGAGTTAAGCCTGATCTTCTCATTTAGGTTGAGAGATCCTTTGTTGAACTATGCATTTCAAGTTCCTAAGGAAGTAAAACAAACTCTTAAGTTCACAAAGTGTTTTGCCAAAGGAAGAATAAGGAAGAAGGAAAAGAGCTCACAGAAAAATGTAAACATCCACCAGAGAAAGCAACAAAACAAAAAAAGCAAGTCAAGAGGGACAGCCTTCTTGTTGCTTTTCTTTTTAAAAACAGGGCTAATTGTCTAATAGTGGCCCAAAACCTGTGGAGCTAGCCTTGCTGCTTGGCAAGGATCTCATCCAAAGAATGAGATCTCTAAAGTCTCCCCCTCACTCAACTGTATCTGGCACATCAGTGTCTGAAATCCAGGCACTGAACTCAGCATGTGAAAACATGAGGGTGCCTAGGAGTTTCTACAGGTGCCATGCAACCTCAAAATATTTTCAGCTGACACCAGAGGCATTTAGTAACTATGAAAAAAATAACTTTTTTTTTATATATGTACATAACATATCAAGGCCCTGAGCAGATGGCCAAGAAATTGGAGATGAAGAAAGGGCTAGCTGATTGCTACAAGTCTGCAAAACTCAGTCCAACACCTCCTTTTGCATCTATTTGGAGTTAGTTTTCTTCAGGTGATCAGGTGCTCATATCCTCTTTTTCTGCGCAGTACCTTTGGGCCCTGGCCCAAGTGGCCACACATTGCTGTGTAGTGCAGGTGGGAAGCCAGGGACTCATCTGGCCCATGGGCAGTACTGTACAACTTGACCAAGTCACTGAATAGAGTAGCTCTGACCTCAGGCCATTAGGGGACACTCCTTTCCAGAGTTGTCATCTGGCTTCAGTTTGTAACAGTGCTCATTTAGCTCCTGCAGCTGTGACTTCCTCTCAGTTCCTCCCTACTCATGGTCATAGCCTGAACCTGTGGGATGGGTTTGACCCACATTTATGCAGCTTATGGCTATAGCTCTTACCAACAGGGAAGCATTTGTAGCTTTGCAAGGCAGGTGGGACTCAGGATGCAAGAGCCTGTCTTCTCTGTCCTCCCCCCCCTTATTCCACCCCCAAAGAGAAAAGTGTTGGGATGCCATTTTCCCCAACCTTTCCTCCCCTCTCCAAATTGAAGGGGCTGGAGAAACTCCTGCCAAATGTATGGAACAGCTCATCAGAGCTGCTGTCTGCATAGCAGTCAATGAGGTGCTCAGCTGGCTGGAGCTAAGAATGTATCACCTGCTGCTGAAATATCCCCAGCTGCAGAAGCCCTGAACAGCGCAAGAATGAAGTCCTCTTGCAAACTAATGGGACAGTTGTCACGGTGCCTGGCTAAAGGTGTCCTTCCAGATGCCTCTGGGTTTGCCCTTACTTGCTGCCCTGTTTTGCTCCAGAATCTTCGAGGACGTGGTTCCAGCCATCCGGAAGTGGCGGGAAGCGGGGATGAAGGTCTATATCTACTCCTCAGGCAGCATTGAAGCCCAGAAGCTTCTGTTTGGATACTCTACAGAAGGTGATATCCTAGAGGTAGATAACCTTATCACCTTCCTTACAGCTTCTCCCTCTGCAGAGCACTTCACAACTGCCCTTGCCCTAACATTTCATGAATGGAGTCTGGGACAGGAAGGTGGAGCAGTGGGTTTGACCTGTGGGAGTTAGGCTCAGCCAGCTGAGAATGCTAGCTTGGCTGCATTGCATTCTACCCCATTACTGTGGTAGAAAGGAAAGGGGATGTCTTGGTCAGGAGCGAGGTTTAGCCCTGCTCTTCAGGTGACACTCAACAACTGCCTTTGCTTTTCTCTGTCTTTCAGCTCTTTGATGGCCACTTTGATACCAAAATAGGCCCTAAGGTAGAAAGTGAGAGCTACAGAAGGATTGCGGCCAGTATTGGGTGTGCCACCAACAACATCCTCTTCCTGACAGATGTCCCTCGAGGTAGGTGGCCTGCCAGTCCTGCTGGCTCTCGCCTGTGCAAGGGAGGCACGTGCTGTTTAAACGCATGCTGCTGACTTGTCACAAGCACCCCAGAAATGCTGCAGACCACCTTGCTTTGGTGGCATCCCCCTAGCTGCTGCTATGCTCCTTCCTTACACATCCAAGTTCTCATAGAGCAGTGAGATATCTGTGAGCAGCACTGCTTCATTTTGGCAAGTGAAGTAGCTGGCGTGCCTCATTTACAAACGGGGCCATTGGTTTTTGTGACCCATGCTCAGGGGGACAGACGATATCTACTGTGCTGCTACATGGCATGCACAGTGGCTGGTTCTTTGTGCCACCTACTGTTGTGTTCAGGAGCAGGAAAACATTGCTTCCTGGTCGCCAGGACTTGACACCTGTAAAGCCAGGCTCAGGAAGCTAATTTAATTTCCTGCCTTTGCTGGAAACGTCTTTATGGCAGAAACAGCACTGCATTGTGATCTCAGTCTAAGCCAGCTCAGTCCCGGGCAGTTAGCCCTTACCTCCTCCCCAGCTGTGGCAGCAGAGTTGGTGGAAATGTGCAGTTACCTTCTGTTCCCTGTATTGTCTTCCTGTGGCCTCTTGCTGTGCTCGGGGAGTGAAGAAAGCTTGTGAGAAGTAACTCCCAGCAGGAGACAGCCAGCTCCCGTCCACTTGTGTTACACAGCAGCCACAATCATCCATAGCAGGTCTGCCAGGAGCTCATCCTTCTCTAGAACCCTGCAGCGCCACATGTAAACGCTGCTCTCCCAGTCTCAACCTTTAAAAGCACTTCAGTGTTCTGTGGCATCTTCAAGCCTTAAAGACCCTCATGTGGAGAAGTTGGTAAGCACATCTCATCTCCACTCTCCCCAACTCTGTTTCAGAAGCCAAGGCAGCCGAGGAAGCGGATATTCACGTGGCTGTGGTGATCAGACCAGGCAACGCAGGACTGATGGACGATGAGAAATCGTATTACAGCCTCATCTCATCTTTCACTGAACTTTTCCTGCCTTCCTCCACTTAGGGATAGCAGTGCACACACAAAAGACTGTGCTTCACCTGAATTGTTCTTGTGTAATGTTAGGTAATTTTGTCCATAATCAGAATTTAAAACCAAACCCACATCACGTCTTGCAACCGCAACTAGTGCAGGCAGGTATGGATGGGGAGTATGGTGTGGGGTCCCTTGTGCAGTAGCACAGAGGCCTGCAGCAGCCAGCTGGAACTGGGAACAGGGAGAGGAGCAGCACCCATGAGCTCTGCTGTTCCTCCCCTTTGCCAGCTAGCAGTTAGCTCAGGGGATGTTTCATTCAGACTCACCCATTGAAATCTGGTGCTGAGATGCCCCACCATAAGCTCCATCATTTTTAGAGACTACAAACAAAGTGTATGTCCTCCTGTCCCAGAAGGTCCTCCGGGAACCATAAGGGGATATGAGCTTCTCCCTGCAGACAGTGTTGCTGGCTAAGTCAAAACTTTCAAAATTAGGGGGGTTAGGAAGCCTAAAGGAAAGTGCCAGATGTGGGCTGTAATACATTAAGTTTGGGCTGTCACAGAAAACGCCAGCCCTTGCTGCAGGCAAGCTCTTTAGACCAGGAACAACTTAAATCTTGGCTACATCCACAGCAGGTCTAGGTACAAAACGGTACAGCCTGCATATGGAAGCTGCTTAGAGCTACATGGCCAGCCTACCAGAATGAAGCAGAGTATATATAAATACAGCTTTAAAAATTAAATTCTAGACCCACCTCACTGCTGCATGGTGGTGCTGGGCTATGGGATCCATGTGACTGAACACCAAAGTTAGCTTGACTGTGTTTCTGAAGTATCTCCTTCAGCACTTACCCATGGAGCTCCTTCTCAGCAGTCAACATCACCCTTTCACGCATTCATAGTACTGGTCAGCTGTGAGCAAACCCTGACAAACAACTGCTCCTGAGGGACACATCCTGCTGCATTTAATGAGAATTAAAAACCTGACCTTTTCATGCACCCTATCTAAACTGTGCCAATTTATATCAGATAGTCATGGAGTTTTTCCTAATGTAGTAAATAAAAACACAATGTTGCTTTCATTGTGTTCACTCCATCCCGGTATTTAGCCTTCCTGTCTATCACCAGTGCCTAAAGGCAAATCTGCAAATCTCTTTTTTTTTAAATCTGTGAACACTTTGTTTTCCTGCTTAGCCCTCACCAGTCCTTTCTAAGGCAGACAACCTCCCCGACCATCTTGCAATTTCAGTCGGGGTGCAGGAGTGCGAGCCACAGCTAGATTATACCTAGTAATAGTGAAGGCAGAGGCACTCTGAAACCCCAGTTATCTGCTGCTGACACTTCATGCATGGTTGTCACTTGCTACTTGCTCATTTCTGCATAGCTGCGCTTGAGCTTGCTGTCATGGATGGCCAAAATAGAACACTAATGGGCACGTTGCCTTCCTGAGCTCTAATCTACACCTACAGCTGTTGCTGTTGAGGGAGGCTGCTGTGTAGAGAACAAGCAAGAGAGGCATTTTGGAAGGAAACCACATCATGCCAGCACTGCCCTTCTACAACTTCAGTGGTAGCAGCTAAGGCTGTGAGGCAGCTAGTCTGGATGCCTTTCTGGGCTGTGTAATGAGTGTGATCCTCCTCCTAGAAAGCCTGCTAATTAGCACTGTTACAATAAGTGTATCTGCATGGCTCAATAGTCCCTGTCTTCGTTAAGTGTTAATTTTAACCATGACATTGTAAATACTCACCTTTTGTTTTGCTTTTGCCATCAGGAAGCTATGCATGGGGTAGGGGACAAAAATATAAATCACTTTCTCCATAAAAGCACTTTATTTAGTGTTTGTGTTTCAGTGTATATCAGTTGTCATTTAGTTGTACTGAAATGCGCTGTTAGAAATATTCTAAGAAATGTACAGAGTTACCAACAAAAACCTGAAGTTCAGTTTGGATTGCATATAGAAAAAAGGAGGGGGGGGATCACAAACATCATCTTTTTTTCCTTTGATAAAATTACAAAATATAAAATGATAAACTGAAAGTATTAATTGATTTTAAAATTGGACTATTTACAATAAAACACCCTTAAAACAAATTGCTATTTTTTGCTCCATATGCATTGAGTGTGTGTGCCTGTGCAAGAGGATACCCACCTGCAACTTCTCCAGGCTGTTCCCTCCTGCCCTTGCCCAAGAGGAGCTCCCAAGATGGGCTGCTGGGGAGCCCAGCACCTTACGCTGCTGTGCCCTTGGGCCACCCTGGGGAGCCCTCAGCACGTCCGCCACTAGTGACACAGCTACAAGGAGGAGGCCTTCAGCAGTCCAGTGACAACCCTCTGTTGACTGGAGAAGCTCTGGATTTATAACAGCTGCCTGAGAACAAATTTTGGCCCACAGAAGATAAAGGAAAGGGCTGGCTTGAAAGCCTTCCACTTGCACTAGTTTTGACCAAAGTTTTTCTCAACTGTTTCTCCTTTCAGGAGAGACCTCTGACTGTTGCAGAAGACTGAGTGCCCTCGTGCCTTTTCCCTCTCTGTCAGAAATGCCACAGTGCGGTACAAGATCCCCTTCCAATGCCTTTTGCCACCATTTTAATTTCTGCTTATTTTCCTGCAGCTCAGACAAGATGCAAACCTAAGATGAGCCTGACTGATGGAGGAAAACAGGAGCCATGTTCATGAGAAGCAATTCCCATCTCTCCCCTGCCCAGCCAATACAGCAGCCTTCCCAAAATCAGGTTTTCAAACAGAAGCTCCTGCTTTTTCTTTGAGAACAGACCTTCTGTTTGAAAACCTCCCTTCAGGGAGGGAGAAGCTCTGCTGGTTTTGCCATTCCCTTCCTGTACCTCTAGCCCTCAGGCCACATCACCCAACCTCTGGGGCAGAATTGCCTCCCTGCACCTTGGAAGCCCACTTAAGCCTGTGGCAGACTCCGCTTAGGACAAGTGGTCACACAGAGGGATCCAGAGCCCAGGCCTAGTATCAGTGTGTCTGAAGTTTGACTTCTAAGTGCAGAAGGAGCAAAACCAAACCCTGTGCCCAGAACCAGCTGCAACAGTTCTGTTCTCATTGCAGGTGAGCCCAGCATCTCTAACACAACGTTCTCGCCCTCAGTGAACAGAAACAAAAAGCTTTTGAAATATTACACATGATATGTGGTGGAAGCACTACACACTTACAAAAAGCAGCCTTTTCTGGGTCATCTTCAGAGCACACAGGTATTCCCATCTTAATTCAGCACCTTGCTACCACCAGTCCCCATCGTTGAGTCTGAAACATGAAGCCGAGCACAGCACCTCACTCTGCTATCTCCTCTGGCCTGGGATGGTCTGCCCAGCTACAAGGCAGCACCGGCCAAGTCTCGCTTCCTGATCACAGCGCAGTTTCTCCCAATTTTGGCTTTTCCCTCAGTTGCTTTCCAGGCTAGAGGAAATGCCTGCCTGCTCGCCATAAAAGCCAGTCAGTTGGAGTCTTCCACTGCATGACTGCAAGTCCAGAAGAAATAGCTGCTCTTTCTCACCCTACCAAGTTACACCAGTTGACAGCAAAAAAAAACAATGCAAGAAATACAAAAGATGCGACTCCTGAAGACTCTTGGTGGCCTGGAGAAGTCCGTTTCATTCATCTCCTCCTCTGCAGAACAGGCTGAGGAGTGCCTGTGTCAGAGGGGCATCACGAGGACTGGCTGTTGAATGTTTTGAACAAGAGGAGTGTGACAGAGCCACTCAGAAAGAGTCACTGGCAGCACAAACTAAACAGCTTGTGCTTTCTCAATGCTGCTGCTGAGAAGGATCCAGTCCTCTTCCAGCAGACAGCTATTTCTGTTTGACTCTTAATGAGACAGCCACCCTCAGAGCCCTTTGGCAATATGATCATGATTGCACATGAAAACAAACTCATCAAAAAAGTATAAATGAGGTCATGTTTAATCCATGAGACTGCACTTTCCCCCATCCCCCTTTGCCAGAGGACAGGCTACACCTGATCGGTCTGATACTCAGAGGCTTCTGATAAGCTTTCAGAAAAGCTCAGAAAGTTTTCCTGGTACTCAGAGCAAACGATCTCAAATCTGTAGTGCCTGAACTCCACTGCAAAGGTGCCAAAGTAGCACAGGAAGCACATCACCAGGCCCCACTGGATCCTGGAAGCGTGCATGTGGATGCCCTGTGCCATGAGGATGAAATCTGGAAGAGGAAAGTCAAGGAGAACTAGTAGGAGCAGAGACTGACCAGGATGAGAGAAAGCCGACAGGGAAGGGGAGGGAAGACAATAAAATCTTAACAATCAAAGTCACCCGGATGACAGTCAGCCCAGCCAGCCATCATCAGGAGAGAGTGAATGTGGTGCCAGAGATGGAAGGGATGTCAGGAGTCCTACAATGCACACGGAGTGCAGCAGCTCTCCCATACGGACTAGGGCTTCCTGATCCCAATTTAGGCTGATAAACATTTACAGAGGGAAAGACTTCAGCGCAGAGAAGTCAATGACTTGCTTGAACATCTAACTAGCCAGTGACAGAGGCAGCAAGCTGGGGATCTGGCTGTGGGCCCTTACCTGCCAGGAGTCTGCCAGCGGGAACTGGATCAGATCTCTGCACCACAGGCAATGGGAACGCCTTTCAACCTACACTGTGCAGTCTTTAATTCTCTTTAGATCACCCGCAAAATCATCCCTTTCTGTGAAACCTGGAAGCATCAGTCTACACAGTATGGCATGTTATACTGAAAGGAAAAAAAAAAATTGTCAAGAGCCAGAAACTGTCCTCCAGGCTCATGTACCCATGTGTACCAATACCACGTATTGCCTGGCATCAATGTCTCACTGCTGCACCTCAGGTTGTGTTAGAGTACTCCATAAAAACAATTCTCAGCTCCCCTAAAGCAGAGGACATCTTCCTGAGCTGGGCACATACCCTGGCCCAACATACATCTGCTCTAAACCTACTGGCTCTCCTGTCTCTCAGGATTTCCTCTGCACTCCAAGAATGCAGGATCGCATCTTCACAGGTTAAACAAACAAAGCAGCCGCCCCTCCCATGCTTTAACTGCACAAAGCAGGTAATCAGAGACTTTTGATCTTGGGCTTAGTGTAAGCAACCAAAGCTTCGTTTCAGCAAACAGCATTCTGTGTCTGGCTTTAAGGATCTCCTACTTTCCCTGTAGTTCAAGGCACAAGCTGCATGGGATGGGGAGCCAGACCCGAGCCTTTGCAAAGCCAGTGGCGGGTGGAGGGGGAACGGGACTCCTGCCTCAGCCTGCCCCCCCTCCATAGAGCACCCAAGGCCTTCAGTGCCCACCTAGGGCTGGGGAGGGTTGGGCTGGGAGCACCCAGCATGTCAGTACAGGAGCAGCTATGCCCTGGCTTACTATGCTACTACTGCTCCCAACCTGGCAGAACCCTCCAAAAACAGCAGTGCAGCAGGAGCCTGGCCCAGCTCCTTGCATGCAGCCCTACCCCAGACACACCCTGGGGGAGCTATGTGCTTGGGGCACGGGGAGGAGGGGAGCACCACAAGAACCAGGCAAACTCCCACGTTACATACACCAAAGCGTGATGCTCAGCTACGAAATTTTCCAAGGAAGCTTAAGAGGCAACAGATGGTACATCTTCACACCAATCTATTACCTCTGGATGTAACCAGAGTGATAGAATCAGTTGACCATAAACATGAACGGTGCTGCTATGTTCCTGGTACAGCCCTACCCACCTGGACATTAGGTCTGGGAACAGAGGGTCTAGTCTCTAAGTAACCATTAATGTTAAACAATAGTGGTGGAGGGGGATTTTTAAAAGAAATAGCATTATAGTACCTATCTATTGTGTAAATTAACTGAAGCAGAGAGTCTTGCATCTCCATACAAAGGGGTTAGTTTTTAATAGGGGCTAGAAGTTGCCTAGAATCGGTCAAGATGACCCTGCTGTGTGGATGGGAGCCAGAAGAGAACTGAGTTTGCACAGAAACAAAAGTCAATCAACAAACACTGTGATGAAGAGGATGAGCCTTCATCTTGGGATCCCCGACGATCACCACTAGGAGGCACTGCGCAAGCGCAGCTGGGAGGATTATATGGAAATGACTTCTTGGAACTGATTTTAATATGAAAGGGGTAAGTTATGTAACCGAATGAATACATATATTTTTGATCTATATAAACTGCACGGAAAAGGTATGAGGTATGCATGTTCGGTGAAATTATCCCCCGTGCATCCAGTGCTGCAATAAAGAATGCCTGCCTTTTAACACTACTTTGGTGTTATGAGGTTTTATTCCCGGATTTTCGGTGACATGGACACTGGCTGAAATGTTCAAAACAGCCAAGTGACTAAGGAATTATTTTAAAAACAGGCTGTTCCCCAAAAACGCAGATTAGCTCATTCCTTGCCATTTATTGTTGCCTTATTGCTTATTCCAGCACTAACATTGATGCAACTGTGCAGTGAATGGATCTACACTAAACACACACCCAGGGCACATGAACGCTGGTGCGAACAGGGGGGCTGCAGCGGGGCTGACAGGCCCAAGATGGAGAGAAAGCCACATGTACATCCAAGTCTGAGTAACCACAGACCCCACAGCCCAAATCCCATTTGTATCACATAATCTTACCTGAAGTCCACATGACCCAGCAGCTCCTGACTGTGATAATCATTTTAAAAGGCAGAACTGGATGTAGTGCCCTGGAGCATTTCAACAAACACATCAAAATTTTCTCATCTTCAGAAACCCTATTTCTTCCTTTGTTCTTCTGAGAATTCTTATCAATATTTTGCATAACCTTAAATGCTGCTGTGTAGGTAAGCCCTGGTGCCATTAAATAGCATTAGATACTAATCAATACTGTAGCCACTTTGGATATCACTAAAGTTTTAGAAACATTTGTGAAGGAAGTGAGCCCATCTGTGAAGGAGTGCATCCTGGTAAAACACAAGCAGCAAAATGAGCCAATCATAGGATCATGCCATGAAGACAAGCTGAGCAGCATTCTTAAATGCTTTGAGATCCTAGGACAGATGTCAGAAGTGCCCATGTTCCCTGCTGCAGAGAGTGTCGGACATGTATGATACCTGGCTTCCCAGGCAGCAGGACAAAAGGATACAGAGCACCACACAGAGGGTGATGCTGGCTGACAGGGCAACTCGTGGAATCCCGACTTTCCGTCCCTCATTCTTCAGGTTGATCTTGAGGGTGAGGGCAGACTGGATCCAGCATGCCAAGGTCCCAAAGCCAAAGGTCAGTGATGTGCCCACATTGTGGATCTCTTCATCATTGGAAAGCTAGGAACAAACCAAATGGTGATTGTCTGGGTGCAACAGGAATGATCTGCCAGCTACTTGGATTGCTGCTGTGGTGGGACACAGGAGAGTGGGAATCACTGGGGTGTGAGACAGAGATGCTGTATCATTTCTTCTGGCACAGGTGTAAGGTGTGACATAACCAAGATGAGCTGACAGCTGTCACAGTCAACCAGATCTTCTGCCCAAAGACCAAGCACAGTGGAAAATGCAGTTGCTTGGAGACTGCCTCCACAGTTCCCTGACAAGACTCACCAACGAAGAGCTCAAAAATAATGGCTTACTGTGATGACCAGGGCAGGCAACGACAACCCACTGGGGACTTGTACAGCCCCCTGCAATGGAAGCAAACCGTGCAATCTTCAGTGCCAGCTGCATGGAGGAGTGCTGCCTGGGGCAGAGGATAGCCAGAGCCCTGACACCTCCACTGAGCTAGCACAGGCCAAAACACAGACGCACGCTCCTGGTTTGGTAAGCTTCTCCCACGAAATAGCTTGACTGCCTGTTCCCTCTCCTACCCATCATCAACCACTGGGGCCTATCAAATAGACGCAATCTATAAGATAACAGTCTAGTTACTGTGCCTCCAGTGATGTCTCCCCTCTTGTCCCTACCTTGAGTTTTTTTTCAAGGGTATGTCCAAATCATAGTACAGGCAAAAATGGCATTGACCTGCCTTTCCCAAGGCAGCCTCCACTGCAAGGGACTCACAGCCATAATGTCCCTCTAACACACACAATCTGTAATTTTCCAGAAATAGGATTTAATGCCACATTCAGCTTAGCAGTCAGGCAGGGAGGGAGAAGCACGGACTAAGGTCTTACTACCACATGCTTTCATGGTTTGGCAAAAGATCTAAGCAAGGATACAGGTAACTAAGAAGGAGTGGATAATTAGTTCAGAATTTATAATTGGGCATCATTCAAAGTATCCACTTTTAAATAACCATCATTGCTCTGAGGAGCAAAAAAAGGAAGGAGAGGTTGAAACTGCTTCCTAGTGCCTGCTCTGTACTAGAAATACTCTTCTGACACCTAGACAAGGCTGTTACAAAAGTCTCATAGCTCCTAGCTGGGAAGATCTTGCGAAAAAACAAGACTCCAAGTTTTTCACTTGTGCTGTGGAGTCCAAACCACTCAAATTATCTCACATTTCATTAAAAAAAAAAAAAAAAAAAAAAA
>Ga0065711_1041222_pt1 | contig 16317 bp, 14 predicted proteins | sample Hoacrofraction12_FD_59098 | JGI IMG/M metagenome (GOLD analysis project Ga0065711, IMG submission 59098) | Hoatzin crop microbial communities from Cojedes, Venezuela - Epithelial fraction 12 v2 (version 2) | ecosystem: Host-associated > Birds > Digestive system > Esophagus > Crop | place...
TCACCATCCTTGTAGCCCTCCGCTGGACTCTCTCCAGTAGCTCTTCATCTTTCTTGAAGTGGGGAGCCCAGAACTGGACAGAGTACTCCAGATGAGGCCTCACTAGGGCAATGTAGGGGGGAAGGAGAACCTCCCTTGACCTGCTGGCCACACTCTTCCTAATGCACCCCAGGATCCCATTGGCCTTCTTGACAGCCAGGGCACACTGCTGGCTCATGGTCAACCTGTCGTCCACTAGGACACCCAGGTCCCTCTCCACAGAGCTGCTCTCCAGCAGGTCTGCCCCAAGCCTGATAGATTGTTTGTTTAAAACAAAACCTATTTTTTTAATCTTAACATAAGGTAACTCTCATATGGAGAATCGAATCTCTCAGAATGGTTGCTCACTGTCTCGCGCCAAAAGGAGTCCCCACTGCAGTGGTCATGCAAGTTCTCAATTGCAAGCTGTCCTGCATGACCATGCACAACCCATCCCCGTGACTGTACCTGTGGCAATGGGAGATGCTGCAGGCTGTATGTAGCATCAGTTTGCAGTGGTGACCTGCCTGGGGAAAGCCCATGACCTGCCGTCTGCTGATAATGGTTCCAGCCTACCCTGAAGTAAGTGAAAACCATATGGTGAAAGAACACACCCATGGGCGACCCATGCCAGAGTGGGGACACTGAGGAACAGAGCAGCAGAGGCCATGACATGCAGCACGGCAGAAACCATTACACAAGGAGTGTCAGGAATCACGAAGTGCAGCTCGGCAGAAATGGTTACACGCAGGGCAGCGGAAAGCCGTCACGTGCACCGCTTCCACTTCCTATGCCGTCTGTCCTGTTGCCAGAGGAGTTTTGACGGGCTGGTTGTAACAGCAGCAAAAATAAGGGAAGTTGAGGCTGGGAAGGAGGGAGGATGGAGTTCCATGTAAATGTTTGTCTAGTTGTTTGTGTTCTTCTTTCCCTCAATATCCAAATCGGGGATCAGAAGCTTGTGTGGCCTGGCAATAAATTAACTCAAGTAAAGTTTCCTGACTCTGGACTGTTTTGTCCGTGAGAGCTACATAAAAAACTGGTTTAAAAATCTTCATTGTGTACAAAAGACTGTCCTACATGAGTGTTTTTGTATCTGCAGGACCAGTTTGTACTGACTGTTTGCAAATGTCTGTGTACAGCTTGCTCCTTCCTGCAACTGCAAAGCAAAGAACTGTGTGAGAATCTCAGGAACACTCCACCCAGGACGTTAATCAACACATACACATCTAGGCATACAAAGGAGATGAGCTACAGCAGGAGCTTCCTGGGAAATATGTAGAACTGTCCAAAATTCCTGTCTGGAGAGCTCTTGTTTGTACAATACTTAATTATGGAGGTGGCGAGGAGTTCTGACCTGCTTTCAAGGCAGTCTGTTGTCTCTAACCAGCCCTACTATCTCATCTGTGCTGATGACAGGCTGGGGTGTTCCTGGACCACCCAGGGAACGAATGACTTCTGTGCAGAGAGACACAGCCCTGATTCCCAGCTGTGCCACAGTTAGAACTATGGGACAGACTTCAGTTTTATACTTAGAACTTAAGTCTGACTGCTCCTGCCACTCCAAGATGTTTTTCCTGGTCTTCAGAATTTGGAAATATCTGTTCTTGGATTACTGATTGAAAGGGTTTATTTATATTGAACACACTTCCAATTCATTTTGGATCATAAAATTCCCCATGAAAAATTGTAATATTGTCAAAAGCAATCAATCAGCATTGTAAGATAAGCTTTTATGTATCCAAACCTATGACTTATTGCTACCATTTTAAGGGAATCACTGGCCTCTGTCACATTTGTAGCAAGACAGCCTTATAAGGAGTTGTAATTGAGTGTAAATTATTACGGCACCCAGTACGTTAACTTAAAGCTTTTCCTTATATTGATATTTGCCATCAGTGGATTTCAGTGTTTGCATGTTGTCACGCACTGGAGCACAACAGGTACATTCATCAAAGCAGTCAAGGATAACAGAGGAAGCAAGGTGGCCTCACAAAACTGCTTGGGATTACACTGGGCTGAATTCTTTTGCAAAGGGAAATGGGGCTTGCCTTGTGGCTCTGTTTCCTCAGCTCTCCGGGTCCCCAGAGACACTTTTTCTGAAGTGCTGTTTTCCCCCATCCCCAAGAATTGTCCAGGCCTGTCCCAGACCCGTCACGTGGGACGCTGAGCTGCTGAGATCCTCTGAGCTCTGCTAGATCATGGTGTTCAGGACCAGTGTTAATACAGACGTCGAGCAGAGTAGTGGATTTGTCAAGAATTGCTTCAGGCAAATGTTTCTATCAATCACCAACACTACCTTATGCAGTCTCCCTTTCCCTCAAGAAGGAGAAAAAAGCTGCTCCAGGGCCAAATATCCAGGAGAGCATCCACAGGCAGTTTAGCCTATGTTTTACCAGTTCTAACAGCTCTCAGATGGGCGCAGGAGGCCTAGCTCAGCTGAGAATGTGGCAGGGGATGTTTTGATGCAGAAAAGGGAAGCAGCCACTATCAGCAGCCCCAGCAGTGGAGCTGCAGCAGCCTCAGCGGTGCCTTGAAGCGTGTCTTCTCAGCCAGTCCGGTCAGCAGTTCCTGCAGTATGACATCTAGTCTCCTCAAGTTGGAGAGGATAAAAGAGGAAACCATATTGCTGAGAAATGCATTTTGAAATAGTAGAGAGAAGTGTTTGATAACAGCCTGAGATCAAGGCACTCTGCATCTGGGGCTTTCACTTCAGGTTTAGGTTTCTGGGGATGAAGAACGGTAACTCCCTGCGTGTGTATGTGAATAGTGCCCAGCCAAATGCTGCCTCACTCCCAGCTGAACACCACTGAAATGCCAATGAATAAATAATAATCACCTCCAGGTTAATAGCTATCTGTGGGAATGGAGTGCAGTGCTGTTTAGCTTTGACCAGCAATAACCCTGAGCAAATCAGTACCATCTGGTCTCAGCTCAGAGCTTTCCTGATCAGCATAAAATAAAATAGATGCAAAAGTTTCAGAAAATAACTGCTACCCCCAGAATTGTCAGACTAGCACCGTATGTCAGTCTTTCCTTCCAGCAATGCCCCCAGGACTGTGCCCACCGTTACTCAGGAGTGACAAAGTCTGGAGCGCAGGCCTGAAATGTTCTCGCCCACAGCTTTGGGGTTCCAGCAAAAACAGGAGAAGAATTTCGTCATGTTATTAAATTATGTTCATCTTTGCTAACCTCTGGTGACGAATGGCTCCATCTGAATTTAATGCTGCCAGCCTCTTTGCATCCGGATGAAATATAGTTATAATATATCTTAAGGACCTGTCAGGGAAAGAACTACAGCATTTTTATGCAAGATAACTCCCTGAGGAAGTGGAATGGAATGGACCCACCTCAAAGCTTACTGCAGGAAAAAGCATTTGAGGCAGTTCAGTGGGAGACTGGTCCCTGAAGGGCCCAGGGATCCACAGCAAACAAAGAGACTTTGTTTCTGTCACAGGGCCATCTCTGCTGAGGGCTGACAAGCTCCTGGAACCAAATCAGGAGCTGGAACAATGGAATGGCATGGAAGAAACCAATTTCTTATTTTTCAAATATAGCAGTAGCCTCTCCCTTTTTTTGCTTACAAGTAAACAGGAGTCAGGGCCAACCCGTGCTGCAGCAGCGCAGAAATGATGGTGGCAGTGTCATGCTGAGGCATGGCCTTGTGGTCAATGGATGTGGGCAGCATGGAGCTCAACATGGGCTGAACTGCGCTGACAGGGCTTGAGGGGAGAAGCTGGGCACTGTGCTGGCTTGGTGGAGTTTCATGGCTGCTTGCTAGACTGCAAGTGAGCAATACTGGGTCCTCTCTGGGAGCCCTGGGAAATCACAGTCAGTTTTAAGAGCTTATAAATGTTACGCCCAACTTTTCAGGCCCTTGAGTCTCAAAGACAGGAATAAATTAAGAATTGTTTTTATTCATCCCATCAAGCTAGCGAACACTTACTGCCTCTCCTTTACAACAACTTGTCGTTTCTCAACACCCTGTTGAGGTTCATGCTCTACCTGCTCAGTTAGGTACTTTGAGCGTAAAATGGGGACGTCTCTTTTTAATCATAGAATCATGGAATCCTTTAGGTTGGAGGAGACCATCAAGATCATCGAGTCCAACCGTTTACATAACACGGTCAATTCCACCACTAAACCATGTCCCTAAGCTCTGCATCTTTATGTCTTCTAAATACCTCCAGGGATGGTGCCTCAACCACTTCCATGGGCAGCCTGTTCCAATGCTTTACAACTCTTTCAGTGGAGAAATTTTTCCTAATATCCAATCTAAACCTCCCCTGGTGCAACTTGAGGCCGTTTCCCAAGCTCTAGGCTTGTTCCCTGACTCTCCCAGGTATGAGGTCTTCAAGCTAATACTGCTCCTGCCATCAGCTAGAGAACAGAGGGGTGTGAGCTGCCATCCTCCTTCCCCTCCTGTGCTTATGGCTGGCTGGAGGCTGCCCAGGCTGCCAGAACCACGTGGCCACAGAGCCCCTGGCCACAAGCAGCCTTTGCCACTTCGCCGTTGCTAGTATCCTGCACCAAACCAAGGTGAAGTGGTGAAGCTGCTGCATGTTCCAACCAGGAAGGGAGAGGGGATTTGGGGAGTAAAAGAGTGTTCCCTGCTTTCCAGCCCTGCTCAGACACGGGTGGCTGTGCTCAGAGAGGGAAAGACAAGCTTGTTGTTGCAGAAGAAGTATCATACAAAGAGGGATTTTCCCAGCTGTAGTCCAATATTAGTTTTTTCTACATCATCTACATGTAGGCAGACAACTTTTAAGTGAGAATGAATATTTTCCTCCAGGTGATATGCGAAAAAAAAAGTTGACAATCTTAATTTAATCCCCTTTCCTTGTCTGGGTTCGATAACAAGCACAGGCATTGGGTTTAGCCACACCGAGTTTCTGAGTGCCTCCTGTTATGCAAGAACTCCCCCCGTGCCGAGGTCAGCACATCAGCTGGAATCTAGCTGGCTTGCACTCAGTGTCCTGAGAGATGCCATTTCAAGGTCCACCCTCTCAGAGGAGCAGTGAACTTTCCAATCAGCATTTCACTGTCTCAGTGACCCAGACCCTAAAGTTAGGCTTAATCCTGACATGTCTGGCAGTCAGGATCTCTTAGGATCTGCCACAGCCTGACAGTCTGACCTGGGACTCTGTACGAGATGGGAAGAGATGTAGAAACAGAGGTGGCAGAAGAAAGAGCAGCAACAGTAGTTTGACAGATAATGTGAGCAAAGTCATTGCTTGGCATTACGGAGATACAGAATTCCCTTCCATGGCATGGGCAGTGCTTAGCCCAAAATAATAACATCCTGAATATAAAATCTGGGGATGCAACAATCACTCACGGAGTTTATGGGAGAGCATTTAGACTACCTTAACTCAATCCTGGAATAAAGTTTCTTGTAATAATCTGCAAAACATAAAGTCATACTATACCCATTGCACTTTACTGGAGAGGCTGTTATGTGCTTCTTGCTTCTGAGAGTTGGTAGGCGAGGAAGGTGTGACTACACTGAAGGCTTTCCTGATGCTACGTTTGTGCTAGGAAATGAAGCCCCGTTCTCTGGCCCGGAGGCCCCTTGGCATGGTTCAGCTTGTGTCCGTACAGCCAGACTCTCCCATCGCCAAAGCAGACGGCTGCATCCAAATAGCCTGCAAGGACCCAGGCTCGTGCTAGCATGCGCCTTGGCTGGACACGGTGTGGGTTGCCTCAGCCTCACCCACACCAAGGACCTTTCTGACCATCTAGTGCTGGTCGTGAATTGGTGCTTAGACCTTGGTTCCAGCTCTTGTTTTACTTATTGCTATAGACAAAAGTCTCAGGTGTCGCACGGAGAAGCCTGCTCCAGGTTGAAAGGAGGTGGTGTGGGCATCGGGGTGCCACGAGGTGGCCTGTCACCCTCCCCATGCTTGGCTGTGCAGGCTGCGGCACAGAACCTCCTGGCCCAGCTGGCCTCATAGCCAGGGAAGAACTGGCTTAGGAGCATTATTGCTGCCCCTAAACCGCAGCAGGGATGGCAGAGGGGCTGTTCCCTGGCATGGATGTGTGCACAAGGCAAAGCGCAAGGCAAACAACTTACGGAAGGAGAGGTTTTTCAGGGAGGAAGAACAGGAACTTTTGGATTTTTACAGGTATTTAGGGAATCACGACAGGATGTGTGTGTGGATGAGGGCATGACGATGGCAATATCCCTGCTCAAGTGATGGCACAGCCGGGCTCCTTCAGCTGGGGATGGAGCAGGCACCAAGGGAGCAGCCACAGGCTCTGGCAGGAGGGAGGGAGGGCTGGAGACAAGAGGAGGAGAAAGAGAAAGCCTGCGAGAGGGAGCAGGCTTGTGCAAGGTATTGAGGGTGTCTGCAGACATGTCTGGAGCAGGATAGAATGGTAAGGAGGCAAAGTCAGGTTTCAGGAAAGGCAAGAGAGTAGGGGAGATTAAAGATAATTACTAATTAATCCTTTCTCTCCATAAAAGCTTTATGGTGCTTCCTCCCCTTACCTCTGAACCAAGTCCTGCTTCTGCCCTCCCTGTCCTGCCCCACTTCTTGCTCCCATTTTTTACTTTTCTTCTTCCTCCTCCCCCATCCAGTCCCTGTGCTCTCTTTGTGTGTGTTAAGCATTTACCAAATGCATAAGACAGGGACAGCTTGGGCAGATGTTGGGCAGATGTTGTTGGTGAGAGTCCTCACTAAAGTCTCCCCAGGCCTTATTTCATGTTGGGCTAATCATGGCCAGCACACATAGCAGCATTGGACGTGGCACCACAAGGCTCTGGAAGAGGACGTGCCAGACAGCATGTAGGAGACAGCTGTAAGGTCTTAACACCTTGGATGTCCTGAGAGGTCATTTGTAAGACGAGCAGTGAGAATTGGTTGAATAACTGTGTGCTTCAGCCCTCCGGTGGGGTTGAGCAAAGCAGATTTTTGTGAAGTCCCACAAGCTAAAGAGCAACGTCAAGACAAATGGGAAGTGTTAAGAATTTTGCAAAACACTTCCATCAGCACCAGTCACCCTTGCTGGGTCCCTTTAGCAGCTGCATCCATCCAGTCCCTGCTCTCCCAGCTTCCTTACTGATTTTAGAGGTGCACGGTTAGAAACCTGCCAGGAGGGGTTTTTTTGCCTCTTTATGCAAACCCGGCTTTCAAAATCAGTGCTAACCATGATTTACAGCATGTGGGAGCCGCGATTAGCACCCCAGCCAGGCAGAGGCTCAGATGAGGGGAGCAAAGTTTCAGGGCTGAGGAGGGCCTGAGAATGAACATACTTTGCCAGAATACGCCCAGTTTTGTTTTATTGCAGCAAGATTGTGAACTGACATACTTCCCCTCCCAGCACAGAGATGCCACAAAGGCATGCAAAGGGTTTGTGGCAGAAAGTGTTTCTGCTTGGCCATCTGGGCTCCTGTGCCTGAAAGGGGGTTTGGCTAACCCCGAACATGATGCCATCTGCCAGATCCATCCATTTCTCCTTCGCTCTCTGTGTAATGCTGCTTTTATGTACCCACAGCAAATGGCAGACCACCTGCGTGTTTTATCTTTTAAAAAGAAGCTCCCAACTTGGCTGGCTCTGAAATGCAGGATTAGTTGAGAAAAGTTTTTTTCTGGACACAATGTTATTTTATTTAATGTCCAAAGCTGAAGTCGTAGAAGGACCTGCACCTGCGTTTAATTTATGCTGAGGGCGTGGATGGCTCATGCAAGACCGCATGTGACTCTGTGTTTTTTTATAAACTCAGTATCTGTTTTACTGCAGTGCCAGAAACCCACAGTCAAGATTAGGATGCAATTGTGCTAGGTGCTGTACAAACACGACGAGAGAAAGCCACTTCGCATTGAAATACATCTTGATACAGAAATGTTCGTGGCTGGAAGTGCCAGTGATTATTTCCACTCAGGCCAAATGGTGTTGCCTCTGTTGCCTCTCTTTCAAGGGTATCTCACTTAATATTGTGGTGCCAACCTCATTGCAGATTTTCCAGGCTCCAGGGGGAGATGAGATGTGTTATTTGTCATGCTGAAGAGAACATGAGCTTTTCAGGCAAAAGGGCTATTCAGGGGAAGTGACACCACCAATACACTCTGCTGCAGAACAAGCAAACTCACATTGCTACTTGAAATTAAGAGTGAAGCATCGCAAATCACCCAAATACCCAGACACGGGAGAACCAGCCAAGTCCTAGATTCCTGTGCACATTTTGCTTAGAACAAGCAGACTTTTTTTTGGAGTGTTTCCTCCAGAGCTAGGCAGAGTTTTGTTTAGAAAATTATTATCAGTGTTTGCTGACACATACCTTACATTCATCACAGCTATTTACTGATTCACTTGCCATGATTAATGGGATAGCAAATGATGAATGCTTAATGGAGAGCACTCCACAAATGGTCAAGGCGACTGAAAAATATTTAGTGTTTCAGAGCACGCAATGTATCTGGGAACATCCCTTCCTTTGCCCTTGTATTTCTTTTTTCTCCCATCCCTTGTGGTGTGTGGCATGGGTGTCTCTGGCCGGGCCTTGGGCATGGCTTTGGCAGCTCTGATTATAATATGGCTTGTCCAGTGATGGCATGGGTGCCAACAGAATAAATGTAAATCTGGGATTTTTTTTCAAGGTGAAGGAGGGAGACTAGTGATAGCTGTGATTATAATTTGGTATTCCTAGTTACTGATGCAAGAGTATTTTATCCCATATCTCTTTAGAGAGTACTAATTGTAGCTGTACACACAAGTTGTGTTTATTAAAATGACCTTATCAGAAGAACAACTTTAGCAAACTTCGTCCATGTGAACAGAAACACCTAGAGTCACAAACAGGCTAAACTGGGGTCATGCTTCAACCACTCTGAGAAGACTGCTAAGGAAATTTCATGGCTCTGGGGTTGTTTGCCAGCTGCTCATCCACCTACTCTCGTTATGCGGCTTTTCTCTCCTCGGTCCTTTCCTCTGTACTTCTCTGTGTCCCTCCCTGCCCACTTTCTTCCAGAAGGAAAGCAGCCAGGCAGCTTCATGGGGAGGACTCAGTGCCTGCAAGGTAGGGGCACCACCAAGCAAAACCCACTGACTAGTTGGGGCATTGGGCAGTCAAGAAGCTGAACTGCCTTTGCCTGTTGAGGAGATGTTATGATATAATTCCCATCGACTTGATGCTTACTTATTAAGCTGTGTTTTGAATCCTGGGGCTTAGACCAGAGAGCATATTTTCTAGAGACTTAGTGAGTAACAAGAAGATTGGCAAGCTACCAAGGAAAGTTGAACAAAAAGGTGATTTTCATTCTCCAAAGGCTGCAGAGCTGATTGCTGATAAGGTGCCAAGCGCTTCCTAGCTCTCACAGATCTAGACTCCAAATTCACAGGCCTTCTGAGGAATTTAGGAGTCTGTGTTAAGCCTATTAAATCCCCCTGATGTTTCTAACAACAGCTTAGATTTTATCACTAATGAAAGAAAACTCACAGTTCCTCTGGATGTAGTCCATCTTATCTCAACAGCTGAAAGAGAGCTTGGCTAAAAGGATAAAGAAATTTTTTTTCTTCTTTCTATCAATGTATTAAGTCTTTCTCCTTGCATTAGTCCCAAACAGACAAATGCTCTGACCTACTCTTGAGCAGCTGGGCTGAAGTGGTTCGGAAGGTTGCTGGCACTGCGGAGACTCCTGTCCCTGAGCAGGGGCAGCAGGAAAAGTGCATTGAGCTCCTCAGCCATCCTATCTGTGCATTAGTGTGAGTGGTGTCACTGACACTGATGACAGCTCAGGTTAATTGAAGAGGGTACTGGCTACTCTTCAACTGCCTATGCCATGAGCCAGGAGCTGAGGATCAGAGCAGGCACCACCTCTCTGCAAGAGATACCATAGGAACACAGAGTCACGGCATGGATGAGGTTTGAAGGCATCTCTGGAGATCATCTAGTCCAGCCTCCCTGCTCAGAGCAGGGTCAGCTGCAGCAGGCCGCGCAGGGCTGTGTCCAGTGCACTTATGGAAATCTCCAAAAATGGAAACCCCACACACTGTCTGGGCAACCTGCACTGTTGTCTGAGCACCTTGACAGTAAAAAAAAGTGTTGGGTTTTTTTTATGTTCAAGTGTAATTTTCTGTGTTTCAGTTTGTGCTCATTTCCTCTTCTTCTGTGACTGTGCACCACAGAGAAGATTTTGTATCTGTCTTCCTTACTCTCCCCATCAGGTATTTATTTGCACACACTGATAAGATGTCCCTGAGCCTGCACTTCCTGGGCTGAACAGTCCCAGCTCTCACAGCCTCTCTTCATGTGTCAGATTCTCCAGTCCCTTAATTATTTTGGTGGCCCTTTGCTGGACTAACTCCAGTATGTTCATGCCTGTCTTGTACTGGGGAGCCCACAGAGACACAAGACACCGGTGATGAGCACAGGGGAAGGATCACCTCCCTCGACTTGCTGGTGATGCTCTGCCTAATGCAGCCAGGAAGCTGCTGGCCTCTTTTGCTGTAAGAGCACGTTGCTGGCTCATGGCCAGCCTGTCCACCAGGACTGCCGGGTCCTTTTCTGCCATGCTGCTTTCCAGCCAGCTGACCTCCAGCCTGCTTTGGTGCCTGAAGTTATTCCTGCCCGGGTGATGGACTTGGTGTTTCTCTGTGTTGAGCGTCATGACGTTCCTGTCCACCTGTTTCTCTAGCCTGTGCAGGTCTCTCTGAATGGCAGTAAAACACTCTGGGGTGTCAGCCACTTCTCTGGGTTTTGTCTGCCAGATTGCTGAGGAGGCACTCTCTCCCATCGTACTGTTCATTAACGAAGATGTTAAAGAGTATTAGCCCCAGTATCAACCCCTGGGGTAGTCCACTAGTGAATAGCCTCTGGTTGGACTTTGTGCCACTGATTCACACTTCACTGTGCATTTGTCTACTCTGTACTTCATTGGTTTGTCTGTAAGAATGTTTTGGGAGACAGCCTCTAAAGCCTTGGTATCATCAAGATAAACAATGTCCGCTTTGCCTTGGTCTTTACTGGTGAGATTTGCCTTCAAGAATCACGGGCCCCTGAGACCAGTGGCAAATGCTCTTCCTAACCAGGCGGTCTGTAGCAGACACCCACCACAACAGTGCCCACATTGGTCGGCCCTCTAATCCTAACCCAAAAGCTCTCAGCTGGCTCATCGACCACCCCAGGCAGAGCTCCATGCATTGCCCCTGCTCTTGCACATAAAGGGCAAATCCCCTCCTCGCTTTCCCAGCCTGTCCTTGGAGAGCCAGTATTCAACCATGGCAGCACTTCAGAGCTGTCACACTGTGTCTCAGTGATCCCAGTCAGATCACAGACCTCGTAATTCCTCCTGTGTGTTCCCCATGCTGCATGTGTCAGTGCACAGGCACCGCAGAGGGGCACTCAGTCCTGCTGGCTTCCCAGGAACGCTATGAGAGCTTCCCCCATAGTGCTGTCCTCTCAGTGCTTCCTCATTTCTCTGCATGCCCTTGTATTACAATATATTCATTGCAGGTTACGTGCTGCAGACTGTGAGCTGAAGTCTAAGCCTCTTTTAAAGACAAACCAAGTTTCCTGAGGCGAGAGATTAAATTCCAAATTCCCTAGCCCTGTAGTTACAGAGCCATGCTGTGACTCGCATGGAAGGAGGCTGCAGCATAATCTACACGTCTCATCCCGGTACCATCTCCTGCTGGAGACTATGCTCCTTGGAGAGCATGTCTGCAAAAGCCCAGAGTTATTTCAGACTAGCTTATGAGTGGATTCACTGTAATAAACTTTTGTAATGTGATCATATCCAATTACTGCTATTGGGTTGCCTACCTCATTCCATGCATTGCTTGGAAGCAGGATTTGGCAAACTGGTGGTGGTGGGGTTGTTGGGTACCTGGAAATGTCCAGTACTGAAGTTTTGTGACATGTACAGAGTGATGGATGGGCCTGCTGGGAAGGGAGACTGCTCCTACAGCTTGGCAGGTAGGACGTGGAGGACCTGGATTGTTTCATTGCTGCTGCTATTGGGTTCCCGGTCATGACAGGTGAATCTCTTTTTCAAGTGAGGGGTAGTAACAACTTCCTGGTTCTCCACAACTGTTGTGAAGAAGTAATTCTTGAAACAATAATGAGGAGCGCCATGAGTTGAGAGTCTGAGATGAAAAGAACCTGTTATGGTTGCTAGAGTGCAGCAAATAAAACCTCAGGCAGCTGAGGAGGGGTGAGTTTCAACAGCAATGCTGGAACTCTGCCTGGAAGTCAGGTTGAGTCAGAAAGAAAAAAAGTGTTTTCTAGCAAGATGTGAAGGAAAAAAAATAAAGCTGTATTGTTTCTGATATAGAATAATTGTTGAAATGTGTTTCAGAACAGCTTTACAGGTGATACGACAGGAAGCAGAAATTTGTGAGTTGTCATGAGGGATAATGCTTTCTTCAGGAGAACTCCTTGTAAAAGCTTCAGGATGTAACTGATGGGATTCTCTGGAAAAAGCTGTGCACTAGCAGCAGATTTTGCATAAGGGGGTTCAGGTTTTCTTGGGTTTGTTTTTATTTTCCCATGGGCCAATTTGAGGGCTGTATCCAGAGCTCATTGCAGCCAAGGTAGCTGAGCAGGCATGTAGGGGTACGGTGGTGGGCTCTACACGCTGCCGCTTCCTTAACGGTTGTCTCCTGACTTCCATCTACAGGAAAAGTGATGTTTCTGTTTGATTTCTCCTCCTATGGCTTACCAAGTTGGGGGGTCACTTCCAGGGATTTGCTGACAGATATCTCATGAGTGGCGGTGTATGCTACAAAACCAGCGTTTCATGGGAAAGTCTCAGAGGTAGGGACAGGGTATGTTATTGCCACATAAAAAGAGCCTGACTTTGTAGTGTGTCAGCTGCTTCTGGGTTACTGCTTATGTCCATAGTTGACAGTAGAACAGTAAATTTGAGGGGCCCTCAGGCTTGATGTCCTTGGGAAGGTGAAGCATTAAGGTACTGTGGCAGTCAGCACTAGTACTGGCAGGTAAAAAAGAGCCAGTAAGGTTCATGACTGACCTCTTCTGAGCTATTGTGCGGGGTATACAGGGAAAACCACCTTTATTTCATATGGTTTCTGTCCCACAACAAAGCTTTTAATGCTGCCTCTGTCCATCATCTCAATGATGCTGGCTGTGCTTACAGCGCTTCTGCTGTGAGAGGACATGAAGCTGCTTTTGCAGCAGCCAGAACATAACCACCAGCAACAGGCAATCAAGGGCCTTCATTCAACAACATCTGCATTTAAAAGAGGTAAAGACAAAGTGAGCAAGCAGAAGTTAGTATGTGTTCTCTAGAGCAGAATGTTTCGTTAATAACTGGTCTGAGACTGCTGCTAGTGGATATCCCGTACAGTCACTGCAGACCACCAGATACATTCTGGACATCCATAATCTGGCAGAGAGAAAGTCCAGTGGAGGAGAGTAAAGAAGAACATGATTAAGTGAAACTGGATGCACATATTTACTGGCAGCACTATTAAAAAAAATTAAAATCCCTCCCTTTTTACCTTCTGTTCACTTCCATCCCCTCTCCTTCCTGCTCCCGAAAATCTGCCAAAGCATTGCCAGTTTTTCACGAGAAATGTTTCTACCAGGAAAATAAATGTTGTCTATTACAGTTTACATGCTACAGGCTCATCTCTGCAAATTAAACCACCACAAAAATGTGCCCTTCTCATATGGCAAAGAAAAAGGAAGAGGAGAAGATTGTCTTAGGAAAGCTTTCCCCAAACCTATTGTAAAATACATTTGAAAAGGGTCTTTCCATTGCATTCAGAGCAGAATTTGATAAATGTAAAACACAGAAACAGCCGTAACTGTTCAAGATGAATCTCAGGAATGGCTTTTCAAACAACACGCTGTGATCAGATTGATTCATCCACACAGAGGCAGAATTTTGGGGACTATAGGATAGATTTAAACATTTCCTGATATTTTCTTCCCTGTGGTTAGAAAGGGGAAAAAACACAGTCATAAAGGACAACAGAAAACCACAGCAATTTCTTCTGGGGTCTTGTTTTGCTTTTATTTTTAGAAGCCTGACTGACGTCCAAATGTTTTAAGTAAAATGTTTCCATGAATATTTTAGGAGCATCACTTTTTACTACTGTCAGTTCCCATTCTGCTTCAAGAACTGCAGAGTCATGGGCATCTCTGACTCTAAAGGAGTAGAGCAGGATTTCAGTCCTAGTCTGCGGAGCCGAGCAAACAGGCTGGGCAACTTATTCTGGCGTCAATTTGGTAAACAGGTATATACATACAGCTGTATGTACCAGGTATGCATATAGCTTAGCATGTGTATGAATGACACGTGGTAAGTCTGTAGCTACTAGAATGCTTGCTGCATTCCAGTGTTTCCGAATCTGTTATGTTTACATATGCATTATATACATTTATTATATATGCAATGCATTCACACAACACAGAGTGTTGCCTGTTGTGTTTCTTCTATGTGATATGTCTATTTACTTTTGCTGTCTCTGCACTCTTGGGAGAAGCAGCCAATCTGAGAGGAGTTTGTGTTGTTACAGGCTGAATACATGAATTTCTGTTGATGACAAGGCAGTAGGGAACTTTTTTCAAATTACCTTTCCTCTGTTGGCCTGTCAGCTGGATGCCTTGCTTCAAAGCGGCACTATAGAAATTTTACCATCAGTTCCTTGATACAAGTTGTTTACCACCCCATCGTTGGTTTTGAACTGATGTGCTTCAAAAGACTATCAGGTTGCCTATAAAGCACATGCACTGAAATTCGGATATTTTATGAGCTCTCACATGGCTTGGGATTTCATGGGAAATCTTTCATGACTAGTATAAACCCAGCTCACTTCTGATAAAGCCTTGCCATCCTTTTGGTCCTAAGGAGATCACCAAGAGCCTCAGTCCTATACCCAGAGAAGGTACAGTCAATGCTAATTGCAGTTTGAGCTGTTGGATGTAATGAACCTACAAGTTCATCAAGTCCAGGAATGAGACCGAAAGAGGAGGGTAAAAATTACAGCAGCCTGCTACATGGTAATCTGGGTTGACCATTGGATCCAGTTGTTGATCAAAACACAGTTTTGCAAATATCGTAGAAATTCAACAGTGAACCCTCTTAGAAAATGTTTCATTCTCACTTGCTGTTGATTTGAAGATGGTATTGTCAAGGTAAACACATTTTTCAATTTCTGCCACTCTCCCAGGTGAAATTGGTCCCTGACTTTTCTTGTGTGAACAGTGCTTTTACCTGCTGCTGTAGCAGAAGTTGTATGACAGAAGTGTGACCACGTGGAAGCAGCTGAAGATCCAGTGTCAATGGGGGCTCAAGGAGCCACTTGCATTAACCCAGTTTTGCAACAAAGGCCTTGCAAAACTCCTGTGAAGGCTACAGTCACACGTTTGCTGAACTTCATGCACCTAAATAGTACCTTAATGCCAAAAGAATTTCCCGGGCTTACGGTCAACATATACACACAGGATCTGCTACTTTAGGACCATACAAAGTCTGATAATCTGATTACGCACTCATACTTGATACAAACATTCAGGAACACAGACATCTTCTGATCATCAAGTTCATTTTTCCTGGAGTAGCAGCATGTCATACAATCTCTTCCCTGACCTTACCAAGCTCAGTATAGCTCGGTGCCAAAGGAGTTCTGGCTTTCGACCCTGGTGTTGAGGAGTTCTTGAAGCAGGTCCTGAATGTGGCTCCTGATCCCTTTGATTGCTTTGAATTTCTCGGAAGAGAAACCTTTCAAAGTACTTTTAAATCAAGCTTTGCCATTTTTCTGCTTATACACACTCAAATGGCTGAGTCCAAAGCTATATACTACAGGCATGCACATATTCCTCATCACATTTTCAAATAAATGTCATTCATTTTAAAGTTATAACACCTAAAAGTATGCATATGGAGAATAGGGAGAATAATGCATAAGTAATAATCATTACATAATGATTTGATTCAGTGATGCATAGTCAATTAACACATGTAGAAAAGTGCTTGGGTTTTCAATTCATATAGCCCAGATAAAATACCTAAGAGCACTGCTCTTGACATTTGATCAGTGCCACGTTTTGAGTTTCTGGAGAAGCCTTAAAGGTTAGTGCTATATTTCATCCTTCCAAGCTCTGCATTTGAAAGCTCAGTCCTAGGAAGCATCACCTGGTGCCAAGGAAAGGCAGTCATTATTTAAATCACATTCTGACAGAAGCTGTGCAGAAGTCTCACTTGGCATCTTCTTCACAGGCGAAACCAGTACCTTTATGAATGGTTTAATTCAGATGAAGTATTTTTGCAGACAGGTGAGAGGAGAGGAGAGGAGAGGAGAGGAGAGGAGAGGAGAGGAGAGGAGAGGAGC
>Ga0065711_1009542_pt1 | contig 16315 bp, 9 predicted proteins | sample Hoacrofraction12_FD_59098 | JGI IMG/M metagenome (GOLD analysis project Ga0065711, IMG submission 59098) | Hoatzin crop microbial communities from Cojedes, Venezuela - Epithelial fraction 12 v2 (version 2) | ecosystem: Host-associated > Birds > Digestive system > Esophagus > Crop | place...
CCGCCGCCGGCCGCTCGGCCTGGCCCTGCCCCTGCTGAAGCGAAGCCACGGTGGCGCTGCCCGGCCGGCGGCGTGCCCGCGCCGCCTGCGCTCGGGGCGCGGAGCCCTGAGGAGAGCGGGCCGGTGAGTGCCGCGGAGTTCGGCAGTGCGGCTGAGGAAGGCCGCCCGCAGCGCGGTAAAACCCCAGAGCACGTTGCTGCAGCACAGTTGCAGCGTTGGGGTGTCTTGCACTCAACGTAAAGCAGTTACTCTCAAAACGAAGAGGTATGTGGGTTCAGTTATTTCCTAAAGGTGTTGGCTGTATTTAGAAAAAACAATAAGCAGCTTAGATATACTTACTTAGTTATACTAGTGCTCCTACATTGGAGCAGAAGATTTCATGCATATGGTTGAGAGAAACTCTGCCTTTTATATAGTAAGGAAAGAACCTTTCCTTTGTTCCTAAGTATTCCTGGCTGATTTGGCTAGAGTTTTCCCGCTTCATGTATTCATCCTTTTGTTTTATTTTCATAGTCCAGTTAAAAATGCTTGTATGTGAACCTGGGAAACTACCAGACACCAAGCCTGACTCTTGCTAATTGACTCTGTTGTGCAAGAAGACAGAGTTAATTGAACAGTGATTGCATGATCAAGTAACTTGCATCAAGTTGTAGAATGGTTTCTTCTTGTTGGAAAATTCAACAAACAAAAAGGAAATATGGTGATAGTAAGCTTATTTGTCAATGTAGCAAGCTAGTAACAAGCAGAGTACTTCAGAGTGACTTCTTTTCTAAGTAGAAATTGTAGCCTGCTTGTTTTTGGGCGGCCTTGCTCATGGCGATTCAGTTTGAGCAATGATGTGTTCTTGGTCTGCTTGACACACTTGTGTTTCTCAGAGGTATGTCTTTGGGCTCATGCCAGAGCAAGGTGAGTAGTTCTTACTTCCCATATTCTAAAGCTCATCCAAAGGCTCTTCCAGAAAGCAGACCTACACCATGTCATTGAGGGTCCACATACAAGCTTGGAAGAGCATTGCGTTGTGATGTGTACTTTGAGATGTCTTTGTTTATTATGTGAGTGATATGTATTTTTCTTTAGTTGCAGAAATCAGAACAAGGCTGATGCCTGGCCCTCTCAATGAAGAGGGTAAGATATTTTAAAGGATATTTTTTCAGTTGGTGTGTCTCCAGGGATAACAGGGGTTAATAAAAAATTTTGTGTGGCTTCTGTGTTTTATAGATGATGTTTATTTTAAGTTGCTTATTTTTAGACTTAACATTACTATTTCTTGTGTGAAAATTATCTTTGATATGGTTAGAGTTTTTTTCTCAAAGCCTGAAAGAAAAAAACCTCCAACTTTTTGTTCACCAGAAGATGGTGCTGTGCAATGTGGTTTGAAAAATCTGTATGAAAACAGCCATCTGATTATAATTGCTTTCATGTCTTGGGAGCCCGGTATTAGAGGTGCATTTCAGCAGTGCCTTCTTTTGTTTAGCAGCTGTTTAATATAGGCAATATTTCGAATACCTTTACAGTAGAGCTAGTGATCAGTTCCCAAGTCTGTCTTTGGAACTGGAATGGAGTGGCTGAAGCTGGAAGATGCCTCTGGACATGGTCTAGACCAACCCACCTGCTCAGAACAGGGCCAGCTGGAGCAGGTTACTCAGGACCATGTCTACCTGGGCTTTTGATATGTTCCAGTGTTTGATCACCCTCACAGGAGCAAAGGTGTTTAGTTGATGGTTAAACACATTCCTGTATTTCAGCTTATGCCCATTGCTTCATGTCCTGTCACTGGACACCAATGAGAAGAGTCTGTCTTCTTTACTTACAGCATCAAGTGTTTATACACGTTGACAACATGCCCCTGAGCTTTCACTTCTGTACGCTAAGCAGTCCCAGCTTTCAACCTCTGCTTGTATAAACACATGCTCCTGTGTCTTAATCATGTTGCCAGCTTTTCATAGGTCTTGCTCCAGTATGGCCATGTCTCTCTTGTAGTAGAAAGTGTGGAACTGGACACAGCCCTGCACCACTGGTGATGCGACACCTGAGTAGAGGGAAGCACCACTTCCCTTAACCTGCTGGTGAAGCTTTTTCTAACACAGCCCAGGATGCTGTTGGCTGCGTTTGCCACGAGGGCACGTTGCATGTTGTGTCCTGTATACTTATCACTTATACTGCATATTTATTTCTTGTAGGATACATCATCTAGGAAATCTTCGTGTTTAATCTGTTCACACAGCCACGGGATATACGACTCCAAATACCCACTTTGAAGATCCACAGAATAAGTTGAGTGTAAGAACTTACAACACTTTCTGATGAAATGTCGGGCAATATTTGATGAAAAAAGGTAAAAATGACCTGAAATAACTCCTAAAGTTAGGCACGTAAACCAGTAGTTTGACTTTTCTGGAAAAGTTTTGAGTTATTTAAAGCACCAATATATTCTTACTTTCAAGAAGACACAAGAAATCTTCCACAGCATACTATTAATTTTAATGGTATAATGATTGCTCCGAGTTTGCTTCTAATCTTTGTCATGTGGCTGTTGCAGCATGTAAGCAGATTCAATAAACTTCAGTGAATCAATCCTTACAAATATCACCCATTGTAGGCATGAAATGCTACATTGTGAGGGGCCTTTGTCAGCTTTCACATTTGTCCTGTTCTCTGATGCTTATTCCTCCATTCTTCTCTTCTCTTATTCTTTACAAGGTTTTGCTTGCTATGCTCTCTATCATTGCAGAAGGCAAGAACTTTTCTTTTTTCATTCTCTTCTTACCACATCTGGTCGTCTTTCCCTGCAGCAGCCCTCACTTTTTTGTATACTGAATCAGTCATGAGCCAACCACTGAGTTGCTAGCCTGTCCTATGTGCCTGCGCTGTGCAGTTCACTGCTCGCTTTTGCTGCCTACTATAGGTTGGACAGGGAGGTAAAGTGCGTAGTTGTTCATGGCTCTGCAGAAGTCTGCCCGTGCATCTCGGAGTTCAGCAGAAAGAATGCGTATCATGGTTGATTAGCAGTGATGAAAGACATGCGTATCAAAATTAATTGCTCTGGAGAGAACTAATGGCTTATTCACCATTTCAGTCTCTCTGAGCTCCCATACAGACCTTTGTGGCTGCCTGCAGAGAGGTTAATTAGTTTCATCTATCAGAGGCAACTATATCTGGAGTTTGAGTTGAAAGGGTACTACTGCAAAAGTAATCTTTGTTACAATCTAAGCACTTTTTCTCGAATTGACTATGTCTCTTTGCCTTTATAGCTACTATTCTAATCCTGTGCTTTCATTCAGAGCATATGCAAACAGCACAGAATAGAATGTAATTCCGGTTGTATGTATTTTCTCAGACCGGGAAAATATGTTATACTTTGTTTTAATCATACCATTTAAATTAAAGCATTTTGGTAGATACTTCACTGAAATTCTAGGTGAAGAACAACTGTCTGGTGATGTGACAATAATATCTTTAGCCAGGTACCTAACAGATATGATCTGTTCATATGTAGCAGCTGTAATATGTCGTGGTACTTCAGAGATCTTCAGAAAAACATGCGTCCTGCCCAAACTAATGTGCAATGTGCATATATACATATTTGCTTATCTGTGTATTGTATTTTATGTTTGAATTTAATTTTAAACATTTTTCAGCTCCATATGCATTCAAATTGCTAGCTTGCATTTTGGCAGAGAGTTGGAATAGCTGTGAAAACACCTGTTAAACACTGATAGGAAACTCCTTTGCAGTTGATATGCAGCTGTGTCTTTCACTATTGAGAGAATGTGCCAGGCCTGGCTCATCATTCTTTTGGGTGTACTAACACTTAAAGGGCCGAGTTACCTGTCTCAGTGGTGAAGTGTGCACAGAGAAGTTCTCAGCAGCTACACAGTGATGAATGGCTAGGTCTTGACTCGCAGTTTTATTAGCTTATTAGTGGCAACAGTTCAAATGAAATTACAGCTATTATGCTCTAAGTGCTAAACAATTTACTTCTGCTGGAATTCCTACTGACAACTCTGCCTGCCAGCATCCATCTTTTGTGTGTGTATGGGTATTCAGGAGAGCACAGGGAAGAATAAATTACTCTTGGCAATTTACTGAGTGGTATGAAAGTGAGAATAAAAGCTTTTCAGCATGAAAGATAAACCCATGTTCTTTTTCTGTCAGCTGTGTGGGGATAACACAGGATATGTGATCTCATTTACGTTTTTTTATTGCTGAAAAAATTAGGGTGTATAAAGAATTGAGAATTAATGCTACTCTTTAAAGCATATTTTTCTTTTATGCTATTTTTCCTGTGGAAATTGGTTTTGTTTAATCATGCAGTCTACCTGTCAGTCCTTTCCAATGTCCCTATTGGCTACTTTACATGAAGAGTAGGAGTTGCAGAGCAAGTAATCTGGGAGTACTGGGAAAACTGCTGAATGAATAGATGATGATGACTCAAACGAATGCCCCTACTGAAGGAAAGCTGGGGAGAATTCAGCCTTTCTACAGCATGTTTGAAAGCAATAGACTGAAAATTCAGTAGGTGTTGGCTCTGCATACTGGAGCTAGCATGTGCTGTCTCTGTCCTGGTCCAATTCACAGAGGACATGGTGAGTAGGAAGGGCTGGAATTATTTTAATAGAAAAGTTAAGAAGACAGGACATGAGTCTGTAAAAAGGTTTGATAGTTCTGCTGTTCATGGAACACATAGTTAAATGACAAGCAAAGTTTCTGTGCTTTGCAGTTTGTCTATGTATACAAGAAAAAACATGTGGCTTAAGGAAGCTCTGTGCTGTCTGGTAGGAATCAGTTTAAATTGGGAAATCTATTTGGGATTTAAAAGAATGCATAGTGGCCCAGGAAGTGGAACAGGAGGAGATTTCTTGCTTAAAAGTATGGAACAAAGCTGAGCCCCCTAACTACTTCTGCAGTCTGAGGTTTGTCTGGCAGTGAAATAATGAAATTTTAGCTTGTGCATGCTTATATCTCAATTTCCCTTCTCTCATTCTTTTCCTTAGCCTATTCTGGCTTCGTGGATGGGTACTACAATGCATTAAACATGAGACTAACTTCTGCCGTCCCATTGACTAACTTTGATTGCTATATGCATAAAAATGAGGTCAGAATTTGGCCTCAGACAGTATCTTTGTACCATGGGTTTCTGGAATTTATACCACATCCTTTGCCCTAGTTTTGCTTCCAGAAGTGTTTTAAGACATTGTTTCTATGGTATGTTACACATATATGTTACACAAATAGGAAGGAAATAGGTCCTCAACTTGTAATTTGTCAGAACAATATTTTCTTAGGTGGAACACTGCAAAAGCTCAGGACTCTGTGCTAGTTCATTTTTTTTTATGGGATGCTCATCTGAAAAGGTATTATTCAAGTGTAATACAGTTATATGAAAGTCTTTAAGTGCAGGCAGAAAGCTATATATATATGCTTGTGTGATATGGAGAATTGGGGGTTTTACTATTTGCTGCATACTTGAAATCTTAAATTTTTCTTTTCTGGCAGGGCAGAAATGTAGTCGAGTAGCAATGTTAAATACATCTCCAGATTGTACCTATGACAATGTTTCAATTGAAGCAACTCCTGTTGATATGTCAGATAAGATCTCTTTTTTTATGTTCCTAAACCCCTTTTAACTCCTGTCCCAGAAGAAACTGCTGTCTGACTAGAAGAAAGTTGGGGCTGATTTCCCACTTCTCTGATATATCTGCCACTGTTATTCATTTTTTCCATTTACAGAGCTTTGCTATTGCAAGTACCAGCAGTGAATTCAGACTTAGTGATGATAGGTTTACTTTTTTCTTATCTTTCTTGAGTGTCTTTTAGTATTGACCATAGATTTGCAAACCTGACTAGAGATTTGCTGAATAAATCAGGAGTTAGAGTCCCTCCTGTGATAAATTTGGAAGAAGTGTTAAACATGGTTTTTAATGGAAGTGGATACTACTTCGTGATAACATTAAATGTGGTGGAAGATGTTTGCATGAATGGTGAGATTTTTGGGGGGTTAAATTTCTTGGTATATTACAGGCTTTCTTAAAATAAATACATTTGTAGGAGTTGTATAAACTTTGTAAATCTCTTTAAAACCTTTTACTTGCAGTCACTTGGGCGGGGGGGGGTAGAATCAAGTTGTTTATTTCCAAAGGTGAATCCGTGTGGAATCCATTGTCTTTAAAATGCTCCTTTCCCCTGTCCTAGTACTTCACAAACTCTCTATTATCTCACACTTATGTTGGAATTACAGTTCCTCTTTTGTGGAGCAACTAGACCTTTCCTTCAAAGTCACTGAACTCAATACCCAGATATCCAAAGCCAAGAGCACCATTATGCAAAGCAGTAGTTTCAGATGAGTTAATATCACTTCGCAAGAGTCAGATACTACTTCTGGCGTCTTTGTTGAGATTCTTTAGTCCTTGGTCAAGGAAACTCTGAGGTAAAACACTCTGGTGCCTGCTAAAGCTTAGACTAGGTTACTGAAACAGTGTTGAAGCATCAGTGGGATGACGTACTGTTTTGGCATTGAGATTCTGACATTTTACTGGTCTGATATATCTTTGCTTAAATAGGCTTATACAGTTAAAGCTAAAAGTTGTTTTCTGTAAAATAAAGAAACTGAATTATGTCTTTTATCTTTTTTCTTCCTTCCTCTTTGACCCATTTTTCTTTGGTTTTCCTTTTCCCTTCTTCCTTCTGGTGTAGCTGGGCATCTGACTTTGTCCCAGGAACCAGTGTGTTTCTTGGGCAGGCTGGCAAATGAAGCCTCATTCAAAGAGTTGTTTTTTAAGGAAAGGTTTCAATTTATTGGCACTTTGATCTGAAGTAGCAGTTCCATTTTCCCAGTGATAAGGTCCAAGAGGTGGGAACTGTGTACGAATTCAGTGTAGTCAGCAATGTTAACTCTCAGCCTAATCAATTATTCTATGGAGTAACTCTCACTGGGTTCAGTGAGACTTTTGAACATGCTTACTGAAAGACTTCTAATTCCTTTTGAGATTGTTATTTGGAGAGTGAGAGCAAGTGGTAAGGTCTATTGGTCTTCATAATTAAATAAAACAATTTAGGGTTTGTCTTTAGTAAAATCTAAACAGATTATGGTGACAGCCATTAAAAAGTACAGGAGAGACTTAAAAGTCTTGGTTTCTAGGAGTAAGGTGAGATGAGTATGTTGCATGAATTATGAGGAATAGCTTATTTAATAGCTGTTGAGCCATTATGGAAAAGGAACAGAATCTTCCATATGTTTCGTATGAGATCAGGCAGGCATCACTCCCTGCTTTGCAAGTAAATCTGCTTAGAATTGAAAAGTCTTGTTCATGACTGGCATTTATCATTATTTTCTCAGCCAGCAGCTCCTGAGAAGAAAACATTGAGAGAGAAGCTTCTCTAAGCATTTGAGTTATTTTCCCCATGGTCATGTACAAATATGCAGAAAATTTTGGCTAAACCATCGTTGTTGGTTTTGTTTTTATTTTCAATTTCTATGCAAGCTGCTAATTCATAATTTTATCCTGAATACTTTATGGAAAATACAGATATGCTTTCTCCCAAATACAGTAAAAGTCTGTGCTACAAGGCACACCACTTAGAAATCATACAGAAGGTTCTTTTTTATATTAAAATGTAACCATAAGCACACTTTTTTTGGAACAGACTTAATTAACTGTCATTAGAACTTTAGATAAAGCGTAAACAAGTAAAATCAGTAGTGTTCCTTATTTCCAGATCTGAAATACTCAGTGAATATCTGTTAAACTGATATGTTTTAATACTTCAGGTCTAGTGTTTGTTCTGGTGCCCTGAAGGAAGATAACTTTCATTCAGTAATGAACACAAGTGAACTTTTCATGAAATTGAATAACTAAGGAGATGACAAGCAAATATGCACAGGCTGTATTCACAGGAGGACAATAAGAAGTCAGACTATATCACTCTATCAGAGGACAGAAGTTAATAGAAGAGGTTTCATGTTTAGGATTCCAAAATGTTATAAATGAAAGTAAACAATGAGCAAATATGGCAGAATAGTCCTTTTATAAAGTCATGTTAAAAACTTGAGTTACAGCTTCACTGTGAGTGAAGTTCTATCAGTAAAGTTTATACTGCAGTGGATTCCATAGGATAGTTCTGTTTTAGGTCTGTGCACCTGCAGGGAGGTTGAAAATGCCAGTGACAGTCTGCTCTAGGACTTAAAGATAAAATTCTGTAAGACCTAGTAGCTTTTTGTTTGTCTCCAAAGTTTGCTTTGAATTTTAGGGTTTTGAAAACAAATACATGGGGAGGAGAGGAGAAAGGAAGGAAGAGGTAAGAGTAAAGGGGCAGGGAGGAAAGAAAATTTTCCTGATACAACTCACCATTGTGTTTTATTTGAATTCCGAAAAGGAGTATGCAAAATCTTGCACAGGTGGAAGAGGAGATTGGCCAGCTGGAAATTCGCTTTACCAAAAAGGCACTGTGGGTCCTGGTGGACACCAGGCTGACTGAGCCAGCAGTGCATCATCATGGCAAAGACCAGTGACACGTTTACGCTAGAAAGTGTTGACAGCAGGTTGAGAAGTTGGTCATTTCAGCTTGCCTCAGCACTGGTGATGCCACATCTGCAGTGCTGTGTCCAGTTCTGGGCTTTCCACTACAGAGGATGTGGACATATTGGAGCAAGTCCAATGAAAAGCTGGCAACATGATTGAGACAGGAACATGTGTCATACAAAGAGAGGTTGAGAGAGTTGGGACTGTTTTGTTTAGCCCACAACAGAGAAAGAACAGGGGGATGTTATCAGCATGCATAAACACCTAATGAAGTGACTAAAGACAACAGACTTCTCAGTGGTGTCCAGTGACAGGACAAGAGGTAATGGGCACAGACATGTGCAGGAAGCTAGGTTTAAATATAAGGAAAAACTTTTCCTTGTGAGGGTAATGCGACACTGGAACAGGTTAGACCTTGCCTAGAGAGGTTGTGGAGTCTCCGTACTTGGAGATATTCAGAAGTCCAGCTAGACATGGTTCTGAGCAACCTGCCCAAGCTGACCCTGCTTTGAGCAGGTGGGTTGGTCTAGATGTCTCTGGAGACATCTTTCAAAGGTGCTATTTTGTGATTCTCTAATTCATCTCAAGCAAACACATGTGAAACCTGAGACAAAGAAACATTGCACCCCATGTTGACCTGAAGCTAAATCTACCTGTAATACAAAACTTTCCTAATCCTCTTGCTCATTGGTCTAAGGGCTTGTAGTGACATTCAGGATGCTGTTCTGTTAAGAGTTCCATATCTAGGGTTCTCAGCTGCATTTGGAATGAAAGTCCATCTTCAGAATAGCTGGTGGCACACAAGTGTGTCTAGCTGGCATTGTTTTGCCCTTTTTTTGTTTTTCTGGGAAAAAAGGAAAATAAAACAAAAAACTTAATTGATTACAGATCCAACAGAGCAGTTGCTTTTCAAGAGGTGCTTGGTGCCATCTTGTGATTTTTTTTTAATTTTTTTTTTTGTTGAATCTAGTGGTGCGAGCAATGTGACTGATAGCAATATGAATAGACAAAGTTTGTCAAGGTGCTTTCCCAGGAGTGGCTGCCAGAAACCCCCATACAGCAAGAAGATGACTGGGTGGGTGTTTTCTGCCTACCTGGATCATGGGTTTCCCAAAGCCTCTGGTTCGGCTGTGTTCAGTTATGTAAGTCCTTAAGAATTTGGAGTAATAATCACCAAAATGTTTCTATGTGCCTGTCTCACAAGAAGACTAATTGGTAGGACTGGCTTTACATAGCATTATCGAACACTACAGAACGTCTCAATGGGAACAGGCAAGGAATCAAATTGATATTGTCCTACTTTAGACACTTATAATAGGCAGCTAAAGTCTATGGATAGGCAGTGAAAAGCTGCACCTCCAGATGTTGATTTAGAGCCAGAGATCAATTTAGGGGAGAGTCTAGCAAATGGGTGCCTCGTATCAGTTTGTGAACTGCTTTGCTAAACTGCCAGCAATTTTCACTGCATCCCTTACTGAAATTGAGAAGCCCTGTTTCTATAATTTATTTTAAGATGTAAATTCTTAACCTGATGTTAATAAATGAAGCCATTAATGCTGCTAGACTCCTCAGCCTATTTAGTACCAATTTATTTAATCTGAAAAACGTTCAGGGAAAATAAGCAAAATACCGAGTTATCTTTCTTCCTTTAGATGAAACAAGGCTTTGCAGATACCTATAAAATATACCATCTCAGAAACTTAGATTTTATTGAGAATGGCAGCGTTTGGATCCATTTTAAGAAAAGTTGTATGTGAATAACTTTGTGAGAGAATACATGGTTTTCCTCTGTAATCACTGCTTTCAACTTTCTTAATGCACTTTTCACTGTTTTGTCTGAATACATCTTTATTTTTGTTCTTCCAGACAGGATCCTACCACAATCATATTTAAATCAGGCATTAATAGCACACTTCACAGTTGTTACTGCCAGTGCTCAAATACAAATACTGCATTTGTGTTAGCAGGAAAAAGCAAACATCAGATCTTAATTATGTGCATTTGTGTTTTCTTCTGTGCTTAAACAATCTGGCATAAGGAGTTTACATCACTATCAGTGAACTGTAGGTCTTTAACTATCAGGATCACCAGCTGTATGGTTTGCATTGGGGTTTTTGTCCCATTTTCTGCTTGTTGTTTTTAAGTGGCAGAATTGTCAGGGAAACTTGAAGCTTTGTATGATTCCTTTATCCATAAGAAAAACGAGGAGAAACTTTTGTATTGAATGCTTAACTAAAACTAGTCAATTTATTTTCACACTGTTTGCAAACAGTTTTTTGGGTTTCTTTATGGGATTCAGCGTGATTGAGCAGGCTGAGGATTAAAGCAGAGATCAGAATTATGGTGTCCTGTCTTCATTACTGTGACCTGCACTATAACCTCTCAAGTTCCTGCTTCTGAACAGACAAATGATGAGTGGTTCGTCAGCTCTTTGGAGCGTGGATTGAGTTTCAGTCTGTTGCAATAGGATTGTCTTCTTGGCATTTTTAGGCACATTTCTAATGTTAAGCTTTAAAACTTGAAAAAAGTATATAGGTCATTCAGGGTTTGGAATGCTGATGAAAGCTGTTGTGATTCATTGTTCTCTGGATTACTAGAATTGCATTGTAATTGTTCTTCTGTTTTTTGAGGTATGGGAGGTGCTGCACCTCAGCATGAGTAAACTCATATAAAGAAGTTAAAGAACATGTAGAAGTGAGATTTTTGTTCTGAGAAATCTGCTTTTCTGATGATTATAGGTATTGGAGCCAGCTCATACGTAATGAGGTGCAGTGTGACTATGGACACTCAAGACTTGCCTGCAGAAAGAGAAATAGCAAGTGTTACCCAAGGCAGCAGTACAAGTCATCTGAAGGATCTGTGGTTGATTGCTTTTCCTCACAATGTGAAAATTGAACTAACTTGTGGTGTGGAAAACTTTGAACATAAGACTACAATACATTGACTTTGCATGAAGGCTGAATATACTTAATACTGTGTTCTTGAGAATGCTGACTGAGGACAGACATACAAGAAGTAGAGGTGTACTTTAAAGAATTGACCCATGACCATGGAAGGGTGACTGCTGGGATGGACCTAGTTGGAATCACTCCAGAGGACTGTGAGTATTGTGCATCATGTGCATTAATGAAAGGCACTGGGTAATTTCGGAACAGGGGAAGCAATTCCCATATTCTTTCTATCTTAAACATATGTATTTTAAATATCAGCACTGAAAAACTTTGCTGTACTGAATTGGTGATGTATATAAATTTAAATAATCCTAACTTGCTGTGTTTGAGGAAGCGCAAATGAATGGTATGAACCTGGAATCATTCCATGTTAATGACTGCTTTGTTCCAATGGTTTATTTAATGAATAGTGTCACATATTATCATAGAATATCAGGATTTCTCTACCCATATCTGATGATCTTTTGGCTTTAGTAACAAATAAGAACATTGGCCTCTTTGGAACGGCTTTGAAGGCATGAGGTGAAAATGTTGTTCGAAGATGAGTAAAATTAATGTATCCTTTTAGAACTTCACACACAGTGAAGTTAACTGACCTGCTCAAGATATATTAGCAAAGTGTGTCAGTAGTCGAGAGCATTTAAATTTCCTGACTCCCAGTTGTCCTTTTTACCTCATTTTTTCCAGATGAGTCTATAGAATGGTGCTCACCACTGACTGAGGCAGTCAACAGAACTGAAAGATTGTGTATATGTTTTTCCTACAATGAACTTTCTTCTTGTAAGTAATTTACATCTTTAGGATTTTCTGGTTTGGGTTTTTTTAGATGAGAGGAGTAGAAAGGGATTGAAGGAGAAAAATAGGGGCCAAGTTAAATCTGAAGGAAAATTTTGACGTTTCTTATTGATACTTACGCTTCAGAAGGAAGTGGACATCACTGTAAGTTAACAAAATGAAAATGTATGAATATTAAAAGGAGATTTTTGTTATTCCTGCCACAAATAGAATAATAGTAAATAGTTTAATGTCTTGGAATTGGAGGCAGTGGCCAGGAAGAGTTCATGTAACAGATCTGTAAGAAATTTAACATTTCTTGTGGCGGTCCAAAGCAAGAGTTTCATATGCTATGCCTACTTCAAGTGCGCTCATTCGATAATTTACTTTGTGGGATATGAGATTCAGTTGGTGCATTAAATCCATGCTTTTTTGACCCTTCTTTATTTAGTTTATGCAGCAGTGCTAATTTCTCTGCTGCACAGCAAATTCAAGTTGCTGTCTAAAAATTAAGCTTCAAATATCTGTGGAAGTAGGCCCTGTATGACCTGAAATTTTTTCAAAAAAAATGTCTAGAGTTACATGTAAGAATATAGCTTTGTTTTGGAGAATCTATGCTGTGTTGCTGTCATTTAGCTATTGCAGAGGATATTGTGGAATGTACTGATGAACAAAAAATTTGTTACAAATAATCCTGTGTTTATTAGTCCTCTAAACTAAAGAGGGACTACAGTGAATCAGACAAAGTAGATGCATTATTAGCAAGAATACAATGACTGAAACTGCGTTTCTGTTGAAAAACTGTTAGATTGCTCTGTTTTCATCTGTACGGTAAACTTTAGACTCATTGAATTTGCAGGTAATTTTGCCACTGATTCCAGTAGGAGTTTTAGCTACAATATGCAGCGCTGCTGGGAATTTCTGTTGACTTTCCCTTTGAATACCTGAATTTTATGCATTTTATTATTAATACTGTAGATGGCTTTAGTCTCTTTCAGCTGTAAATGTTGAATTTTATTTGTTGGCTTACTTGCTATGTCTGTTTTGATGTTAAATGCATCCCTTCATTTGAACTGCTGCTTAGGAAACATTCAACAGACCAAATAAATGCAAAGTGGAACTAGTCCTTAACACAGTGTATCTCAATGTCCAGCAAAGTTAATGCATTCTGCCATAGAACTACCAGAATTCATTGATCCTGCACGTGCTGATCCAGTGTGATGTACCTCATCCAGTGAATTCCTTACTCGAATTCCTTACTGTTCCACAGCAGTTGATCTTACCTGCTTTACTACTGTTTCTGCACCACAGGTACTAACTCCTTTTTAGACGAAGATTTTTAAAGCTCAGGAGTGATAGTGATTGCTTAACTAGCATTAATTGAGGAGCTTGATTTCCTAACATTATTGTCTAGTAACTCAGATACTTTTCATATAGCATGATATGATTACTGTGAAATTAAGCCATGAAAAAGCATCAGAAACATTTGAAAGATATGGTTGTGAAATGCATCTAAGTTGTGGAATCTAAGTTTTACTTCAGAATTCAAAATTCACTGAGGCAAATACCTTCCTAGGACAAATAAACCTCTTAGTGAAATTATGCTTTTTTAGAAAAGCACTGCTGTTAACAATGTTGTGCAGCTTCATGTACTTCATGGTTTTCATCTCCATGTGTTTAATAGTTTTAAACTGTCAGACAAGCTAACACGGATGAGCAAAGGCTGATATGTGCTTTTTGACAGCTTTGGAGTGAAAAGCAGCATGATTTGTATGATCAGCTTACAGGGAGACTTTGAGTGTTGTCATAGCTGTTACCACTCAGCTGATCAAGAGTTACTATGTCACCCTAACTTCAAGGGCTGGATGCATTTTGTCAGACCTTCTTATTCTAGAAGAATATTCTAGAAGAGTTCTTCTCAGAAGAAATGAAATTAAGGTGCGGGTGTCAGGGAAGAGCAGAAGAGCTTTTTCCATGTATTAAATTTGCGATGTATAACTCTTAGATTTCTAATAATACAACTTGTTAAAGTGCTGGTCCCTTCTGATAGTGCTGGTTTTTCTGAAGCTTTGTTTTATGCATAAAAATTGTCCTGTTTGCAGGTCATATTAGTTTCAGTGATCTTTTGGTCTAATACTTGCAGCATCTGTATTTGCTATTAACCCATTCTTTTGAAACTAACCTGACCAGGAGAATAGTTTGTTACTGTTATTTCCTGAACACTTGAGCATTTCAACTTCTTCACTTAGAGAAGCAGAGCTAGCTTTTACCCTCTTATTCCATAGCTTAATCAAATGCATGAAGGAAAATAAAGCAAGCTATTACACCCATCCCAGGTGTATGCTGTTAACTGCTCCAGTACTTTTCCAAGAGCCATGGCCTGTGTAGTTTTCTCTCAAGCTGCATTGTCAGAGTATGTGTCACCAAAAATTGCTTCTGGTTTTGCAGCTTTTACTGCAGGATGTAGTTCCACAGCAATGTATAACAGTTAAAGCTGGTATAGCACTGTGCTCCTACTTCCATGATTGTACCCTTTCCTGACAGTGATCCTGGTCTTTGTGTGATTAGGGCCTGAATTTATTCTGCTGAAGATTAGTCAGTCTTCTGTTGGCTAATTTTCTCTGAAGTGCTTCTCCATTAGGGCAGAGTGAGTATGTTGCTGGGGATGGAGAAATGTGTGAGGCAGCAGCAGCTACAAGTCAGTTGAGATTGAACTGCTATGGGACTGCTTTTTCTCCAGCTTATTATTCAGAACTATTAATCAAATATCTGTGGGCATGTTTGTGGTATTTTGCACATAGGCAGTTGACTTCATACGTTTGACAACTCAAAATCTGAGCTGATATATTTGATTGGATGTTTAGGTCACATGATGTGTTTCCTTTCTCTGACGTGATGACCTTTATTTCTTTTGATGCAAGTTTCTTCAAGAAATGTTTCATTCTTAAATTACCTGCAGATAATTCTGCATACTTCTAAAATTCCCTGTTTTCATCACTTTTGCTGATAAATCAGAGTACTCTTAAGTATCTGTAAACAATGGCCATGACTTGAGAGATTGAGACACAAATTTGAATATTTGGGTGGAAAAATGAAAGTTTTTCAGTTGTGTCTCCATCCATCTGAATTTGAAAGATCATGCAGGTCAGTGAGGCTGGAGCAGGACATCATTTGTGCCATTCTAGAATATCCTCTCTTATTATAACAATAATTGATAATATTATATGTTTGGAGAAGGATATTGGTGCTTTTAAATCCAAACATTTCCAAAGGAAAGCAACATTTTTTTCTCCTTATGGAGCGTGCTTTAGAGCTGCAATGTGTTTTTATGCAAGCAATCTATCTTTCTGTCTTAAACCATTTCCTGTCCATGGAACACCTGTAGATGGGAATAAATTAATCTGAATCTTTCACCTTAATACTGATTTAAGATTAAAATTTCACTGCTGTGGCATATGGTTCAAATGCTGCTGTTATGCAGCCTGTTGCGTATATGCTGTCTGCACTGTCTGCACCTTCACATCTGCCACTGCAGAGCTGTCTGAAAATACCAAGCTTAGAGATGAAAGGTGAGGAATGTCCACATTCCTCAACTTCATCTGGAGCTAACAGCACTTATGTTTTTGTAGAGCACTGCAGGATGAGCAGTGCCATGCAAATCACTATTCGTTCTGTGGCTAGTTGAAAGTCATCATTGCTTCACTGACTTCATGGGCTTTGAAGTCTAAAAAATTTTTAGTGAAGTATATGATAACAATGTACTGGCTTTAAAAAAAAAAATCTTAATTTATAAACAGCTTTACATACTAGGTCAGTGTGATGAATAATTTTATAAATAGGAAGTGCCAAAATGCATACGCAATATTCTGGGGGAGCCAGAACCACAAGCCTAAGCTTTTAGCTGCCTTGCAGAAAGAAGTGTTTTGCACTATTTTGTGAATGTTTAGAAAACCAAATTACAGAATCACAGAATCACAGAATAGTAGGGGTTGGAAGGGACCTCTGTGGGTCATCTAGTCCAACCCCCCTGCCGAAGCAGGGTCACCTACAGCAGGCTGCACAGGATCTTGT
>Ga0065711_1006839_pt1 | contig 16313 bp, 11 predicted proteins | sample Hoacrofraction12_FD_59098 | JGI IMG/M metagenome (GOLD analysis project Ga0065711, IMG submission 59098) | Hoatzin crop microbial communities from Cojedes, Venezuela - Epithelial fraction 12 v2 (version 2) | ecosystem: Host-associated > Birds > Digestive system > Esophagus > Crop | place...
AAAAAAAAAAAAAAAAAAACCAACTTTGCAAAGCAGCTTTGACATGAGAAATAATTCCTTTTTAATAAATAGAAGTTAAAAAGCAAATTAGTTTGCTAACAATAGGAAAGCTACATTTAGTTGGCACTGTAATACTCAAATTGTTCTATGAACCCAGTTTTGAAAGAACTACCTGTAGCCTGTAAGGAAATTACATTTGTCTGCCAGGAAAGAATGCTGCCTGGAAGGGAAGCAGTTTTAACACAATAATACTGGCTGTTCTTGTGCTGGAAATAAGGTTCATTTTATTTTAAAAGTGGAAGCATAAATCTTACTATCCCAGGTGAAATGACGTCTAGCAAATTCCTGTTGGATAACTTTGCAAGCATTACATAGTTTTCCAAAGGGAATAAGTTGACTCTGATAGCACAATTTAAGAAAGAAAGGAAAAAAAAAAAACCACAGCAAACAAACAAACCCAAACAAAACTGCATGTCTTTTAATTTGTTAAAACCAAAGGTAAAAGCTGTGAGGTAAAAGGCAGGGTCTACAAATACTTCTGCCGTGGAGCCTACCCCAATGCCCATTTTTTTTTGTAAAAGTAGCCAAAGTTATTCTTGAACACAGACTATCCATCCAAACTGTGTTTCCCCCCTAAAGAGGAGGGGGGTGTGAAATTTCCAAAAATGTCAACCAGAATAGAGAAGTCATTACTCAAAGATCAGATGGAGATACAGAAAAAATCAAGGACTTACTAGAGGAGCAAGGGACAAAGAAAGTTGAACTGCAGACAAGAGAATAATTGGACAGTATTGTTGCTGAACTGCATCTTCTTACAGCCTTATTACCTATCTGTCAAGCTTTCTTGCTTGTGTGTGGATCGTTGGGGTGCTTTTTTCTTTAAATCTTGCAGGATGCTGTCGGGTGGTTCTTTCTCTGACACTTAGACGCTTTTCCTAGTCTGCAGTTAAGTGTATATTCTGGATTTGGTTTAGTGTTCATTAACTTGTGATAAAAGATGGTCAGCATAAGTATATGGACTGGAGTTCAGTGTTGTTCCCTTTCATAAGACAAAATAATGAGATTCAGAAGTCCTACTCGGTGTGCTACATCTTTGCCATGGAATGATTGTTTCCAATGTGATAAAATTCTTTGATAAGAAAATAATTCTTGAAGTCCAGTTTAAAATCTACTGCTACTCTATTTTTTAATACATCTTTCTTTTCAGCTATGTTAGAGAATTCTGTACATGACAACCAATGTCTGATGGTTCCTGATCAAATTTCTGATGTAGAATGGACTGCTGGACCTAACATGAATTGGGTATTATTATAATCTGCTTTGATTGTCTAATACCATGCGTATACATTACATCTTTCTCGGTAAGATCAGCCCTGGTCTTCTGTAGAACACCAATGTTCTTCTGTGTGTCTAAAGAATTATTATAACTAGTTAGAAAGTCTCTTGGTCATCTCTCTGAATTTGTGGGGTGGTTCTATAATTCTAAGGGTTTTGTGGCGAATGATCCGGTAAGCTTTGGCATTTAAACAGAACTAGCTGTGAAAAGACAAGCAACAAGCAATATAATACTAAACCTGCTCGATCTTGTCAATCAGTTAACTGAGAGTGATTCTTTTTCTAGACTCAGAGAGACTTTGAAGAATCTGTGCAGCTCTGTGAAGCATTAGCACTAGAAAAAGTAAGTCTGTTCTGTATTTTCTAGAAATACATCTGACATTGCAGCAACAACTTCTAAAGTTTCTTGTGCTTCTTCAGGATATTGCTGTAAATGAGGTCAATGTCTTGCAAGCTAACTTTAATAACCTGGTACTGGAAAATGAGCAGCTGAAACTAGAAATAAATGAAATTAAGGAGAGACTGAAGGAAAAAATAGAAATGGATGAATTTGAAGCACTGGAAAAACAAACACAAAAAGATCATGAGGTAAGGTGTATTGAAATAAGCACAGAGAGATAAGAATTCTCTATGCTCAAATGTTTTTTTGAGAGTTTATTCAATGTACGTATAGTTGGATGTTCATTCACAAACAGATCATGTTAAGCTACATTCAGCAACAGAATGAATGAACGCAGGATATAAACTGCATTTACTCTGAGTGTAAAATTCGGACTTAAATTTTTGGAAAGCTGCATATTAAAGTCTGATTAAACATGTATTGAAGTTAAAGTATGGTTACTAAACTATATTTCACATATTTCTTATGCAAAACATCTTGGTATACAATCCAAAATAGCTTTGGCTTTTGGTAATCTACTGAACTATGTGAGCATTAACTTTTAACATACCTAGCCCAGTAAAAAAATATTTAAAAGTAATAGTGTGAATAGTAATATCTGTGGAAAACAGAAACATTGTATTTTGTGCCAGGAGGTCAGAAAAGGTAAATCTACCTACTGGATAACTTACGATACAAGAAATGCTGACTTTCAGTTCTCTTAACCTCCTTGTGCTGTTAGTGGAGATGTACCTTGTTTGTCCAAATGTTTTATGCTCTGGTTCTGTAACTTAAAATATGTATTATTGTATTATGCTCTAGCTGCCCAAGGGCTAGACTGTGAAATAAATCACAGTGCAGAAAAAACCCAACCAAACAATAAAACAAACAAACCCCAAAACCATAACAAAACAAACAAAACTCCAAAACCAACAACTTGAGATATTGAGACGTGGATGTATTCTTCCATTTATTTCCTGATGCCTTCTCTGTAAGATTACTTGTACGTGCTAGTCTGTGTAATGTCCTCTGACCATGAAATTAAGGTTGAAGCTGAAGTTACATCTTTGTGTGTCATTGTTTCAGGTTTCAATTTAACAAGATCAACTCTCATTTCTGGTGTGTTCCCTACAAAGATTTATGGATCTCAAGCAAAATGGATCTATAGTAGATTATAGTTTAGCTAGTATTTGAGATTCTTTTTAGAAGACCCTTTGTATGCTAGAATAATTTTACTGTCTTCCTTGTCAGCCAGCACTTAAAATCCTCACAGTTTTCCCTGCAAAGCTTTTGTATATCTAATAACAGATGCAATGTTCTAAAGTAGCTTCTATTACAAGAATTGCTTTTTGAATTATTCATGTTTTCAGATGTGTATCTGAAGACAATCCATAAAATGTAAGCATATGTTGATACCCATGTAGCAGCTACATTACAGCAATACTGAAAGTTCACATACTTCACTAAATACATTAGTTGAAATCCGACAATTTAAATCACCACAGATACATGCAGGAAAACCATTATTCTGTATAATAACAATAAATGACTTCTGACAGTAGTATTGTACCGTATGTTGTACAACCATCCTCCGATTTTAAGATTACAAATCGGTTTTTCTTCTCTCTATACTCTTAACTAGATAGAAATACTCACAGCAGAGTACTTGTTTTAAAGCTTTTCACTGATGTTAAAATTGCAGATTGGATTTTCTCCTTACCTACGCTTGTGACTATACAGAACTACTTGTTCGAAAAGTTTTACAGTAAGCGCTTATCTACAAAGATTGAAGAAAAAAAAAAAAGAGTTCTTCAATTTTAGAAATGCTCTTCTTTCTAGTCTTGTGCCTCCTTTCAGAGGATGCCACTGAATGCGTTCATGGCTCGCTTTACCTCAGTTTTGGTGTGTTAGTGAATAGATATATGCATTGTGACATAAAAAGCTGCTTAAACTGAATAGAATTTGAAGTGTCGTAGCTGCATTAATTGCTTTGATCACGTTGCTCTTGCTTTTCAAGCTGTTGCAGTTTAATTGTACTTGAATCCCTTCTAATTACTGGGAAGCTAAAACAGCTTTGCATCTCGTCTATCAGTTTGAAAGAATATGTAGCAGCTTGCTTTGTAGCTGTTTAAATATATATGCATGTGTATATATGTTTGCCCTCTAATAGAAAAGAAAATACAAGATGAACCTTGCGAATTTTCATGGTGTTGGCAACTAAAGCTGCTGGTGTGGGTGCTTTCTAACATCCTCTGCAATTTTGCTTCAATTTGCTCCACAGATACAACTAATGCATGAAATTACCAACTTAAAGAATCTAGTTTCAAATGCTGAAGTGTACAATGAGGAACTTGAGGTGAGCCTGTCCATGAATTTACATGCAATAACACTTGTATGAAATGTGCTTGGTTGGTTTGTCTTGAAACACTGTATCTGCTGGGGACAACCTAGACATCTTTGGGCTGTGGTTAGTTTTACAGCTATAAGGAGGATATGCCTAAAATCCCTGAATACTTACTACATGAGAAGCAGGTTTTTGTTCAATTCTTACCTGAAAAACCAAACTGAGCACTAGAATCTTCCTTTTCCCTTTTCTCCAACTTTTAGGCAGAAATAAATGCCAAATTGGAACAGCTGACAGAGAAAGAGAAAAAAATAAACATATTACAGAATCGTGTGGAAGAATTACAGAAAGCAGGAGCGGAAAAGGAGACATCTTTTTCAGTGGTAAATTTTAATTTTCTGCTGGGTTGAGAGATGGTTTTGGTTTTGTTGGAGGTGGGTTAAATTGTGGTATAACCTTGGTGTAATTGATATCTGCTTCCCTACAAATGTTAGCGAATTTTTTTACAAAGCTTAAAATGCTAATTCTTATATTATCATACAGCAGTACTCTGAAGTAAAGCTATGGGAAATGCTGCTCTTTATCCTGTCTTTCAAACAAGTTTGCTACTGTTCCTTTTAGACTAAACTTACCCAGTTTTCTGAACCTGTATTTACATTTTAACCGCATTATAATGAACATATTTGTTTTGTTCTGGCTGTATATATTTTGATTTCTTTGAGTGCTTATCTCTTCAGGGAGACTCTGATAAGTTAATTGAGGAAATTCAGCAGCTGAATAAATCTCTCTTGGACAGTGAAACCATAGCCTTGGATGCCAAAAAAGAATCTGCTTTCCTCAGAACTGAAAATTTGGAGCTGAAGGAGAAGATGGCAAGTACTTGTTGAACTGCATTTATAGCTGTACAAAATGCTGTTAAGGGCCTATTTGCCCCCAAACTAGTGAAGAAGGCAATCGATAAATATAAGATGTGGTAGGCTGCTTGCAGAAAACTAATGACTCATGCTCCAAGTAATGTTCTTATTTTGGAATTCATGGAAAACAGGTCTTCAGGAGATAGATTAAAAAATGGAGGCTTCTTCCACAGGAGTGGGTGGTTAGTCTTAGGTTTAGCAGTAGAGAGAGAGCGTGCAGATGATCAGTCTTTCGGGAGTTACTAGATCATAAGATGTCAAACCTAAGTCTACCAGTAAACAAAAGAGAGTAAGAGACATGAACCTCAGAGAAGTGAGATGGAGCTTAATGTGAGCTTTGCAGGAGTAAAGACAAAATAGTGGAAGTAGTTATGGCCCTGACCTCTAAGGCATGATATGTTCTGTTATAGGATTCTGACATGGATGCAGTTAAACCATGATTTATTCTGCCATATTAATCGAGGCCCAGTTGTTCAGAGTGACAATGAGAAATGTGACACATGCAATATTTAAATGTTAAGCAAGTAGACTTTTATTTTGTGTGTGAATTGCATGTTTTGTTTTTCTGAAGAATGAACTCTTAAATAATTATAAGCAAATGGAAAAGGATGTTCAACTCTATCAAAGTCAAATAGAAGCAGGAAAAGCCAGTTACAAAAAAATGCAAGCTGATTTGCAGAAAGAGTTGCAGTCTGTATTTCAAGAAAACACAAGGCTAACTTCACTGATGGAGGGTAAAGTTCCAAAAGGTACTGTTTCAGGTGGTGCTTCTTTGCTTTCCCCCTCTCCTTGCTCTTCCCTGTAATGGTGGCGGGATGGGGAAGACTTTGGCTCTTGTTTTCTCAAATACTTGAGCTTCTGTCAGTATAAAATATTACAGTGTCTGGTACTGCTGGCACATAGTAACTGCTATAGCACTTTCTTGAACCATTTGGGAAACTGCAGCTTACGGAATGATTTGTGTTTTGCACAAAGACAGTCAAGTTAATGAAGGCTGTTTGGGAGAATCTAAAATAAACTCTATGTTAACCTAAGTGATGACCAAACTCAGACCAGTAGTTTCATCTTTTAATTGTTGTCCACTGGAAAATAAACTTTTCTAGAATTATACTGATATGACATCCAGAATGCATTGTAAATCTTCTGCTCAATTTAAAACACATTTTTTTCTCATGCTCACTTATACATCTAAACTTGTTAATTCTCTAGATCTGCTCTCTTTTGTGGAGCTGGAAAAGAAGACAGCTGACTTAAAAGGAGAACTAGAAAACGCGTTGAAAGAGAATACACTTCTACAAAAACAAGTAAATGAGCTATCAAAATTTCAGTCTCTACCAAATACTGCTGAGATACAGCAGAAAGAGGTAAACAAAAAAAATCTAACTTTTTCCATGTTTTTGTATTGTATTTGACTGGTAAAGGATTAATGGAGGCCTATTGGATATGAAAGTTTAAAGCCAAAAGTTGTCTTGAATCAAATAACCTGAGATTTTACAAGTAAGTTCATTAAATTATGATTCCTCAGGTATTTAATATTTGCACATAGGAATAAATTTAAGGTCACAAAGTCCTACTCTAATTAACATGAGTTTCTAGTCCAGCGTTTGCCTGCCAATTTGCTATGGTCACCACTGATAACTGTATGTGTATGTATAATGGTGTTTGATCCTGGTTTACTGAATTACTAAATTACTGAATTACTAAAACTGAATTTTTGTCTAATTGGGCAAAGAGAAAATTTCAAGACCTCTTAGCAGAAATGCTGCTTGAAGTTAAATCTCTAACTTGCAAATTCTAAAAAACTTGTAAGGAAACTTTTGTTTCATGGCGGGTCAGGGCTTAGTAGACTGTTTGCTATAAATGGGTCTTAAAGGGTTTGTTTGCAAACACTTTCTAGGTTTCTTTATTCTTAAATACCTGCTACTAAGTATGTGCAGTGAAAATCATCCAGGGCAAGTAATCTCAAACTCATGAATGCTTTGCAAGAAGTTGCAAACACTTCCAGTGGTCTACTTCCACTAATAAACAAAGCATAATTAGCTGTTAACAACTTTACAATCATGAAGAAAGTATTGATACATTTAAATATTCAGTTTAGGAGTTACAGCGAGGAGTATCAGTCCAGTCCTAGCTCAAACATAGGAAAAAGGAAATATATAAAGAATATCTGAAGTGTTAGAGATGTTTCAAGGTTTTGGAAGGGAATTGTCTGTCTTGCTTCTCTCTGAAGGATTGTTTGCTGGACAGCTCCCTCCCAATAAAGCAAAACCCAATGTACAGTGCTAGTGCTGTGTGTTTGCCTGTATTTCACTTGCTATATCTGCATATGAGCATGTTTTTTATTATGCAACTATGAAAAATACTGAGTTAGAAAATACTATTAATATTGCTTTTCTCTTGGCAGATTCTTGAAAAATGTGAGGAGATACGCTTATTAAAATTGGAAAAAGAAAAGCTGCTTTCTGAAGTAGCTGATAATGAAGTTAGACTTAAGCATATGACTGAAGAAATTGGAAAATCAAAATACGATCTAGCAGGTGTAGAACTTAAACGTGTAAAGTCTGATCAGGAATATGTGGCACTTAAACAGCTCCATGAAGAACTAGAGCAAAAACATGCAGCTGTGTCAGAAAACAACGAACAAATGAAGCTCCAAATAGATATTCTGTCTAAAGAACTACAAGAATCTAAAACAACTTTGGATGAAGTGAAATTGGAGGTCAGTGGCAGCTTGATCCTTTTTGCAGATAACACATGAGGAATTCATTCACAATATAAAAGAAAGAAAAAAGCCTTTTTCTGAGAAGTAGTCTTACAGGTATAAATTACATTTAAAATGCTCACTGAAATTCCTCTAGCATGAGTGGATATTACTTATTTGGTGCCAGGTGTATAAAGGTACAGAATTATGCTGCTCAACAGTCTTTTTTTTATTCATAGGCAAAGAAATGTGTGTCTTAATCCAGGCTGTATGTTCTTCTGTACTTGACCTTTTAATTCTTCTTTTCCCATTCTACAGTTATATCTTTTTATTGTGCAAGGATTTTTTTAAATATGCTGCTATGACTTACTGTATCTAAAGTCATAGAAACATAGTTTCCTTATGAGGAACTGGAGTCTGTTTAGAACAGATGATCTTTCAAACCAAAGAGAATCACTGCATAAATTGGCAATTAGAAAAGAAAAAAAAAGCATTTAAGAAGAGAACTAAAGATGCATGCTTTGGACAAGGTTTTTGGCACTGATATGGCTGTCATATTCCAGCTATGGGTTTGATAACTCCTAATTCAATAATTCCAAAGCTATGATACAGTTTCATGTGTGGTGTTATGTTTCACTAAAACTTTGCTGCTAAGGAGAAACCAAGGAAGGTTTCATAAATGAATGCTTTTTTTAATGTGGGCAAGAATATAAGCAGTGACTTAAAGTGGAATTATGAACTTCTTATTCTCTTGTTGAATGCTAGCATCTCTCATGCTTTCTAAGCTAATATAAGATTCCGTGAGAACATGTACACGTTATGCAGTTTTGCATTACAATGAAAGTGTCTGGTCTTTTTCTTTACAAACTAAAGCTCTCTAGCAAAATGAAAGAACTGGAAGAAAAGACGGCAGAGCACAAACAACTTCTTGAGGTAAGAGAAGATTTTATTCAGACTCAGCAGAAGTTAAATGAAATGGAGCAATTAAAAGAGCAAGAGAAGATTATGGAGTTGAAACTGGAGGCCAAGGATTCGGAGATCCAAGCAGTTCTTCAGCAGCTTACTGAATGTCGGGAAGAAGTAAAAATTCTAACCCAGGAAAGAGATTACCTGAAGCAAAAAGAGGAGTGTCTCCAAGCTGAGGCAGACCAACTCAAAGAGGATATAAAGGACACTGTTTCAATGGTAGGAATTCTGCCTTTATAGAAATGGACCATACGTGTTAAGGGGAAGAGTGTAAGAACACTTATAAACTATAATGAAATATACATGGGAGTGGGGTTTTGTGTGGTCTAGTTTTTTTTCTTAATCAAGGAGTGCTTACTAAAGCTGCAAAATACTTGAGTTTTCTTTTGTGGATTTTCTTCCTCTTATTCTAAAGAATATTTTGGCACATGAAGAACTGAGAAATACACAGAGTTCTCTCAAGCAATCCCAGGACACTGTTAAGAAGTTGGAAAAAAATATTTCTGAAAAAGAATCTCGGATTCTGAGTGTTGAAGAGGCGCTAGGGAAAACCATTAAAGAACTCGAAATGCGGGTAAAACATTATGTAGTAATTAAGAACAAAAATGCTTTTAATGTGTTTTCTAACACTGAAAATAAGCCTAGTTATTCTGATTATAGTCTCTTCTGCTTGTCCCTTGAAAATTTTTTGGCCTTTGGTAGACAGTGGGCAAGAAAGTAGTAGTAGTGTCTGATCCAAGTCTTTACCAGTTGCTAACCTGTTCTGTAGAGCTTCAAGCTGTGTAATGTACACTCTGACAAACCTTTGCTTAACTGGTGTGCCCCATGGTTGTGGATTTGAGTGGTGGCATTAGATGGTAAATGGAATAAGAGAACTTACGTACACATAGGAAGGAGAGTAATGGTTTATAACACTCAGTCAACGTGAGAAGTATAGCACATGGTTATAAACGGCAGCTCAGTTCCCAACATACAGCAGAAGACTGATCCACTGGGTTTTGTGCCTGTTTGTTCAACAACTGACAAAGAAGGGTTCTGAGAATATTGTTTGTTACACAGTTCCTTCAGTGGAACAGTTTCTCTAGAAGGAGAATCTGTAGCATGTGAGACTGGATTTTTCTTGAACTATATAAGCTGTCAGACCCAGTAAGTCAATGATTGTAAGTTCAGGATTTGCATATTGTGGAACAGATGTGTAAAAGATAATCCAGCAGGTGTTTCTTATTTTGCTTCTTCCTCTCAGACTTTTTCTAGATAAAAATCCAACCAATATTGCAGAAGAGACTGCTAAAAGGTTACCATTTAAAATAAAACAGGTGACAAAGGCCAAAGAGTCAGTTCTGGAGATTTTGTAATTTGGTGACAGTGGTTTGATGTTAAAAATACTGTAACAGAGTGAATCAAACAACTTTTGCACTTAATTTTGGTTTTGAATCGATGGAAATACTGTCTTTGCACATTTTTTATAGATAACACAAATGACAGAAGAAATAAAAATCGTCACATCAGAGAGAGACCAGCTTGCTGAAGAAAAATCAGAAAATAACTGTAGAGAAAGTGATCAGCTTCAAGCATTAAAGGAACAAATCTTTTCCCTTACGCAAGAGAGAAATTCATTGCAGGATAAGCTGGACAGTTTACATTTGAAAAAAGAAGAGTATGAGGAAGGAACTTTGGTAATTGTGCTAAGGCTGTAATGGAATGCATGCTTATTTAAACTTTCACTTAAGTGAAAATAACTTGCAAAACAAACTGGAGAAAAGGGTCCTGTTACTTGACTGCAGACCATTAAACACCAGGTTCACCTGAAATATATTTACCCATATTGTTGTATGTGGACAACTAGTAGTAGGATATGACAAACATTTTTCCTGTACATAGAATTTTAACTTGATGCAGGATGGCAATGTTCTGAGTTGATCTGCAGAGACATGATTCTATAATTGAAGTAGTTTAAACTAAAAATTGCTCATCTGAAAAGCGTGGTTCTGCTTTTTCAAAAATAGAACTCACGTTTTTTTTCCGGCAGTGTATGTTAAGGGACATTGCTGCCAACATTTTCTGTAACTGGACTTGCTGATTGCACATGTGTTATATGTATATACACTTTATGTGTGTATGTGTATATATATATACACTTCAAAAAAAGTAAAGTGTGTGCATATATTTTCATGTATGTGGAGAGAGTGGACAAATTTCAAGGAAATAATTGCCTTGATAGCATTATAATCTACTATTGAGACTAGAAATATGGACAAGGTCTCTGTAGTTTCATTTGTGGAGGTTTTCTTGTTGTTGAGTTTCCTGTTCCTTTAGGGTTTTTTACCCCCTCAGGCTTAAACTATGGCCATGAAGTTCTACTTCCGCTAACTTGTTTCAGAAATCCTCGCTTCAAATTTTACTATCTTTTATTTCAAGAAGCTTGAATTGCATGTGGAGTTCAATCTAATCTTACTACTCTAAAAAAAATACAAATCTCTCTAAAGCATTACTTCTGTTTCTTTTATGTAATCAACCTGTCAAAGATCAGATATGTTTCTCTTAAAGCTGCTTCTCCAAATGTGTTGGCTTCTATCTCTGTATAAAACAGATACTACAGATTCAAGAAAAATCTATTGAGCAAGAATTATTTCTGCTGAGAGAAGAGCTGAGCCAGGCACAAAGGAAACTGCATGAAATGGAGGAAGTGAAGGCCAATGAGTGTCAAAGGGAATGTGAAAAAATGGGGAGAATGGATTTTATTCCAAAACTGCACAACTGCCAGGAAGTGAGCACTCTGACAGAAAGAGGAGATGATGATCTTAAAGTGCAACTGGAGAGTCTCCGAAATGAGAGAGACCGGCTAAGAGAAACTGTACAGGAGACAATTAGCAAGGCAAGAAGAACAGTCCTATTCCTTTAGGATAACAGCTTTACTAAACTTCTGTCTTAAATTTTGGAAGTGTTGATTGGGCTTTAATGTGCTTTAACTGTGTTGTGTCCAAAGAATTCAGAGATGCAGGAAGAGCTGAGATGTGCTCATAACTCCCTTGGACAACATCAGGAGACTATTGTGGAGCTGAAAGGAAGTATTTCGGAGAAAGAAAATCAACTCCTGAAAGCACAAGAGGCATTGAGGGAAACAACTGATGAACTGCAGCAGAAGGTCAGGTGCAGTTTTGTTAAGTAAACTAAAACTTCTATCAGGATTGCCAACCCATATCCTCTGCAGACGTCAGTATGTAAGAGTTCAGTAAATGTCATAATGAAACTTAAGGGGAAGACTTTTAATTCTTTTTTTTTTTCCTCTGTTCTGCTTCTCGAAATAATTCCATAGAAACAGAGACAGTGAAAAGATGATCAAATGTTATCTGACCTGCAAGTTACAGCCCTCACTTATAACTAAATGTGCCTTAGTGCTGAATGGCAGAATATTATTTGGAATCAATACTGCTCTTTGACCTCAGTGCTTTTTCCAAGTCTTAAAACTTTTTTTAAATTCTAATAATATGTCTTTTAGCTATATAACTCTGAAGATATTTGAGCAACTGAAGGCAGTTTAGCTTATTCTTTAACTTGCTGCATAATAAATAAATTTCTTACCTAGTTATTATTTTCATGTCTGAAGCTATTGTGGCTTTTAGAAGACATTAATGTGTGTTAGAATCAAGCCTATCTGCTGCGGATACAGCAATGGAGTTGCATTTATAGAATTATAGTGGACTGTAGGTTTTTATACATTCATTTTTGTCTACCAATGAGACAGAAGCACTGAAATTTGATTGAATTTTCGCAAAGTTGTTATATCTTTCTTTGTTTACTATAGCAGTAAACTAATGGAGGTGTACAATAATTCAATTATAACAACCCATATATACAGAGTGCTTGTGAAATATGATCCAATAACACTCTTCTTAAATCAGAACCTGATTACTGGGACAACAAAATTTATTAAATTAGAATGTTACTGGATTTTTTCCAAACTAACTATCAAATTACTTCTACCCATTCTAGAGTCAATCAGAAGTATTAATGCTAGTTCTTATTTGTTCTTTCAGCTCACTGAAGTAACTGAAAACCTAACTCATGTCTCTTCTGAATATGGCAAACTACTGTCAGAAAAAGAACAAATTGAAAGAACAATGAAGGAGCATATCTGTCAGCAGCTTGAGAAAATCACTTCACTTAATAAGGCAAAAGATGAGCTACAGCAAATCGTAGAGACTTGTAAAGCTGAAAGAGATCAGTTGAAGGCTGACTGTCAGGAAAGCAAGGAGAGAGTATGTATAAAATCTCTTAAATAATTGTTCTGAAGGCAGGTTGTACCACTCTATTTTGGTCATGAAGCCTTCTGCTATTCAGTATCTTTTCCTCTCCCTTCACTGTTCACAGCAGTAGTACTAAAAATTTAGTTTACTAATCCAGTCTGGATTTTGGAAACTCTCTGCTATTTTTTGTCTTCCCCCTACCCTCTTTCTGCCCTTTTGGTCACTGTGCAGCTCTATGTTTAGGTACAGTTAATATCAAGCTGATAATTTCTAAAGTTAAAAGGAAGTCTGAGGTTTTTTTCCTAGGAGAAGCTCTGCAAATTATTTTAAGCAGCAAAAACTTTCATATGAATTTTAGCAAACCTCAAGTAGGACCAATGATCTCTTAAGTATGTGTAGACAGACTAATTTAAAAACTAAAGTCAGCAAACTGGGATTATCGAATCTTTAATTTTAGCTTTACATCTTGATATTAAACAGTTGGACAAATTGTTCGTGTAACTGGTGGCAATTGCCACACAAGTAAAGAATATCTTTCATGGTGGGTTGTTTTGGGTTTTTTTTAAGTCATCTATATAATCTGTTCGCCACAACATTTTTGCCTTTCCTCTTCTGACTAATTATCTTTCTTTTTCTCTTTCAACTTTTTTCTCTCCTCTCCTTGCTAAAGACTATTTCTAAAGACTTGCTTCGGAGTTCTTAAACTAGGCATGGGGGAATGACAACTGAGATTTTCTTCTGAAGTAAAAGAATGATTATTCTAATAGTTCTCTCATAGATATTCAAATGCTTTGACTTATCATTCTTAACTCCTGATAAGCAAAACTTAGTCATACTGAGTGAACATCCATGTGATACCTTGTTCTGCAGTCCTTAAAAATTCTGACAGAAATGGAAAGTCTACAGGAAGAACTAAAGTGTCAGAAAGAGCAAGCTGATATCCAGAAGAACATGCTAGCAAATGGAGAAGAGAAATTGCAAAACACTGAAGAAAAACTAAATGAAGAAATAAACAAACTGAAAGAAAAGGCAAGTACAGTAATAAGTACAGTAATAAGCAACTCTTCAAAATAATTTAGAGGATGTCCCCTCAAGGACTCATTAGAATAACAGGTACTTACTTGTGATATTTGTGCTGGTGCATTGGTCCAATAGATGATGTCATGGTAATATAATTAAGCAACAGAAGAGGAGTTTTTGCTAAAAGTCATGTGTTGACTTTATACTTTTCAAAAAATATATTTTTAATAGGTAGTCAAGTTGAATGAGGAATTAAATTTGGTAACTAAAGAAAGGCACCAGCTGCTGGGAGAACTGAAAGAAAAGACTAAGAGTGAAAGCAGTAAACTTCAACAGCTGGAGAAACAGTGTAATGTGTTAGTACAGGAGAGAGATCAGCTCCAGGAAATGCTGGAAGGTATTCAAGCAGAGAAGAACAAACTGGAAATTAACCTACAGGAGAGCATTGATAAGGTGCTTTATCTTTGATTAAAGTATAATAACTATAAATGCTTGGTAGAGGAAAAAGGTTAATTCTTGAAGCTGTCTTGAAAAATCTCTTATAAATATTAATGTTATATACCTAGACTGAAGAATATTGACATGCTGTACTTTTGTTTCGTGGAATGGTATTTGAAGATGTATGCAAATTCTTTTGAAAATGTTATATGAGGCTACTTTATGTGGGAATAAAAAGGAGCCAGAAAATACATGGGTTTCATTACCAAAACACTGAACAGGTATTTTTAATGAATTTGATGAAGTAGTATGTTTCGTAGTTGAGCTCCAAAGTTTTGAAACTAAAGCTGACAAATTCTGAGACTTTTATTTCTCTTCTGGATGAGGTATATCTTTGCAACAGTGAAGACAAGTGAATTGGGGGGTATCCACTGAGCAGCAGTCCTTGTTGAGAGATTAAGTAATCGCTTCAAATACCTGTAGTTAATTCAGATCTGTGGTGGGAGGAGACTCCTCTTACTCTCGCTACCGATATCTTCCACTTCACCAGTTTTTATCAATTGTGTTGCTGTAAAATTTCAACTTCACTGGAAATTCAGAGGTTTAGTGAAAGGAATCCTAGTTCTTCTACAGTAAATTATCAAAGATAATCTAACAGCACTCTGACCACTGTCCAACTCGTAAAATTGTGTGTAATAATTTTTAGCTAGTTCTTGATGGGAACCATACTCAAATTACATCTCTGCTTTGTGTGTTACTCGGCTGTGTAAACAGGGATTGCAGAAAAAATGTCCAAATGTGTTTGTAGCATGCTTTGTCTAGTTCTTTACTAAGGATTTATCAATATGCTAGTTGGCATGCTTTTCTTAGTGAAAGGAGAAACTTTCAAAGACAAAATTTGAAATTTCTTGTACTCAAACTAAAGCAGGCTTTTTGTGCCAAGTATTTTGACTCCTATGAACTATTGAACGTTCTGGTGTGTGAGAGGTAGATTAACATGCTATCTCAGAACTTAATTGTTTGCTTGTTGCTCTGTTTTTACTCCAGATTCTGGAAACTGAAAAGGAATTGAAGTGGCAACAGGAACTACTCAACAATGAGAAGATCAAAGCTGAAGAAAGAGAAGAACATTTGTTAAAGGTTCAGAGGCGGTCAGAGATTTTGGAGGACAGCCTAACAAATAAGGTTTTTGTTTTAGTAGCTATTCCGTCTTCTGACATTTTATCACTGATGTGCTAAACTTTTGCGCAAGACAAATTCTATTTAATTTTTAATTCTCGGTGCATCAGTTTTGTGGGTGAAGCGTGAACATGGGCAGAGGATTTTGTACAAGTTTCTTCAGTAATGTTTAGATGTAGCATCCTCAATGTGTCTCAGCCTCATAACCAGCTGGCTTGGTTACTACATTAGAATGGACACAGATTTATCCAATGTGTGCTGTCTTAAAATAATAGTCATAACTGTACATGTATTTATTCAGACTGCATAGACAGTATGAACCCAAGATGGTTTGGAGTCCATGGTGCTTTTCACACTTTCAAACTGTATCTGTTATGTAGAAAGTCTTGCACTTAGCTCTTGCCAACTCGGTCTGCAGTTTTCAATTCTTCACTTTTCACCTGTCAAACTCTTCCTTTGTCTGTATATCAAGGAGTATAATTAAGATTGCTTCAGATTAGCAAATGTGTTACTGTTCTAATCATCAGAACAGATATAAAGACAATTCCATTGCCCAGCTCTTATGCTAATCTGCTATTTCTTTTCACTTTCTTGTGACGTGGCCATATCCATATAGGAAGCGTGGGCTAGATAAATGGACAGTGAGAAGGATTGAGAACCGGCTGAATGGCAGAACTCAGAGGGTTGTCATCAGCGGCGCTGAGTCTAGTTGGAGGCTGGTAACTAGTGGTGTCCCCCAGGGGTCAGTACTGGGCCCAGTCTTGTTTAACTTCTTCATCAATGACCTGGA
>Ga0065711_1041223_pt1 | contig 16313 bp, 7 predicted proteins | sample Hoacrofraction12_FD_59098 | JGI IMG/M metagenome (GOLD analysis project Ga0065711, IMG submission 59098) | Hoatzin crop microbial communities from Cojedes, Venezuela - Epithelial fraction 12 v2 (version 2) | ecosystem: Host-associated > Birds > Digestive system > Esophagus > Crop | place...
AGACCAGGTTGGACAGGGCTCTGAGCAACCTGATCTAGTTAGCGGTGTCCCTGCTCGCTGCGGGGGGCTTGGACTAGATGACCTCTAGGGGTCCCTTCCGACCCAAAACTTTCTATGATTCTATGATTCTATGATAAGATCCCATTTTCCAAGAATTTCAAAAGATTTCTGGGCAGTCTCCAGGAACACACTCCTTTCTCTAGTGTTCTCTTCACCCCTGCACAAAAATTTACACATACAATTTCTATCTGTGTGGGGAATTACTACAATATCAGTTAGGCTTGCATCCCAGAAGGAAAGCTTCTGCACAGTTTTCAGAGCTTAGCAACTTATACATATTTTCCTTTCTTAAACCAAAGTTTTGTAGGGTTTGAAAGGGAATTTAAGTTTGATAAGCAGTGAAGTAAATCTGCAGTGGGAGAGGACCTTTTAAGTCTCTGCACAGACTATGTACTTAATCCTGAAGAGCAATGATACAATAAAACATAATTTTGCCATGTTTCTGTACTTTTTGGGGCTAGAAGACATAGGAAATATATAACCAATATGTTTTTCTTATCCCATAAATTCTCCTTAGTGCAGTTGCAAGGACATTTCCCTTAAAAAAGTACAGGTAAATCTCTAATAATATAAGAACGTTAGTGCTCTTAAAGACACATCTTTACAGCTGAATACATTACATTAAATAATATAATTAATATGTCAAGAGATGAAGGTCTTATAATTCTAAAAAGAATATTGGTATTTCAAAGTAAAACTTGGTAACTTCTCTAGTGTTCCCACAGAAACCGTTGTGGTGGCATAGGAAGAAGCAATTGTAGTTTTGTACTGGTATGTACTTTCCTACAAGATATATTTTTTTAAAGTGGTGGGGTACTTCAATCAAAATTGTGACATGAAGCCCTACTATCAGCCATAGCTGAATTTACAGAACCTCTAAAGCCAACATGTCAGGATAGCTGGCGAGACAATGCATGGATTTAATATCATTTGCCAGTGGGAATTCCAGGAGCTCAAAGTAATAATGTCTTCTACATTAATGTGCAGTGAAGTGACTGCAGCATTAATCTTCATAGAAAGTTCAGTTCTCATGAGAATGTGGAAGGAGAAAATAAACCACATTAATAGAAGGAAGGAGCCAGGTAAAGTGGGGTTAGTCCTTTATAATTTAAACCTGATTAAAGATAGTCTTAATATTTTCTCTCTCTCTGCAATTTGTCAGAATCAAGCATTTGGGATGACAGATAACAAGTGTCTCAAGACTGTGAGCACGTGTATATGTGACTCATAAATCTTGTTTTAGTTTGAAATTTTAAGACCCAATTGATAGAATTATTTCTGAAATTACTATAGCATCACCATTTATGCTATTGTACCTGAGAATCTGTCTATTATAAATGCCGTGTTTTCTGGAGGCTATGCTTCTGCTATAACAAATGTGCCTTAGGCTGAATCTTAATTAGTAATATTGCCATCTGAGAATAAATTATTTTACAATGTTACAGAAATTAGTTTGATTTTGTATGGGGAAAGAGATGGAAAGTTGAGTGACTTCAAACTGAGGCTTATTTGGTAGTACAAAAGTGTACAAATGGAAATGTACCACTGTGCTTTGTTTTTTCCTTTGCAGACAGAAAATCTTTGAATTTGCAAAAGTAGTTCGTTGTTCCTTTAATGAAAAGAATTTTGACTTTGACTTTAACTTTCTCCCTTCTTGCTATCAGTGTTATTAGAATGTCATCAACTTGATTTTAAGCATGACTTCACTTCAGGATGAGAGGGATCTGAGGTAAGAAGAAACAGGCACCCTGACAGCCATTGAACTTGATCTTGCAATGGAAGGTGCCTGTGTGGGGGAAAGTATGCTGAACTACAAGCAGCAGATTTGATAAAGAGGTCAAAGGAAGCAGGAGGAATAGACTGGTGATCTGGTAAGAAAGCTGTGCCCTGCATTCATTATGACATTTTGTGCAGGAGCAGCAAGAGCTTTTTTTGAGATCTGTCAGAAAAGGATTTCTGTTTCTATGGCTAATACATGTGATAGCTTCAGCTCACGCTTTTTATTAAGGTCAGCTCTCCAAACACTTGGACAAAGCAATACTCCAGGGAGGCAGAAGGAGTAGATGGCAAGGGGACTTTAAACTTCATGTCTATTCACAGGATTGTACCTAAATCAGCACGACCTTACTATGCCGTGTCTCTGCCCTGTGGCATATCTCTGTGCAGATTAGGCATAGAAGTTTACTTTCACTGCTGAATGCTAGGCACGTTTTTCCGCACCCAAGTTTTCTTACAAGTCCTTTGTCATTTCACAACTACTTGATGGATCAGTTCCATTCATTTTTGTAGCTGAGGAGACAGGACTCATGTTGTGGTTCTTTGTACAACAGAAATCTCAATGACATCAAGGGAATAAGGCTATTTAATGTCTCAGTTTACAAACGAGAAAACGTTGCAATTCTGACTATAGTAGCCTAGTGAGGCTTAATTTACGGATGTTTATGCAGCACTTTGAAATTCCTAGACATAAGTATCACTCTGCAAGAAACACAGTGCAGTCTCCTTGCTAGGGTCTGTTATTGCACACAGGAGCAACCCAGACTCCTGTTAACTGTCATTGAAGTCAGTAAAGCTAGTCAGATTAATGCAGTTTTGGTGGGTGTGCACCTTAATTCTCCTGGATGACAATGAACAATTACAAAATCACCTACTCAAATCCTATTGAATTTTCAGTAGGAGCAGATAAAATTTTGAGTTAAAACTTTTAATCATTTCCTTCATAATTTGCAAGAAAATTTGTGGGGTTTTTTTTCCATCAGTATCATCATTCTCCTGAAAAAGAAATTACTCACAGAAGTGTAATTTTTAGTTATGTGTCTTTGAAAAGTTATTGATATAGGTTTACATATACACATAGACGCCCAAATGTTCTTGCACATATTACTACCTTGTTGATTTTTTCATGGTATTATTCTGCAATACTATTGCATATTTGTCTTTACTGATTTTATTCTTTTATCAATGTTTTGGGAAGTGTTGCTGCTTTGTTTCAGTGATAAGTAGATCCCTAGATACAAGTTGTGAATACAGTGTCTACGGACATATCCATTTTATTATTACTAGATTGTTTGAAGTGTCTACCTATTGGCAGTTTTCCCAGGCATGTAAGTTTTTATAACAGTACTTTCTTTTACTATCTACCTGATCGGTGCTATCTGCTCTAAAAAGTGATTAAACCTCCTTATTTTCCCAAGGATGAGACATGAATGGCTTTTATACATAAGAAGATACTTTTATGGTGTGACTGTTAATGCCCAAGAATTATCAAGAAAAAAAAAATACATTTTTTTGTGCTTGAAGTTTGTAGTCCAAAGACACTCAGAGACATTTAAAATTCATTGTCATGGTGAGGAAAAAATTACACCAACAGGGTTGTAGAGTAACTTTTGTCTTCCAGATGCATTCAGGAAGGGAAGCTTTACTTGGCTTTACAAAGAGTTTTTATAACCTAGCCAGTTATTGGAGATAAACATCACAAATCTTAGCCTACTGCAATTTTCATACATCAGCACTGAAGTGAAATGGTCAGAACAAATTCACGGAGTTCTCTGTACTGCCCATGGCTCATCCTGTCAGCTGAACCTTGACAAATGTGACAGTATCCACTGCTGAGTTTCTCTCAAGGCTTTCCCAATGTTCCCCTCTAATGTAGCTAGGGAGCAAGAGTGCAGCTTTGACGTCCTTGGTGAGAATGATACAAAAATTTCCCCATTATATAGTGATGTAGGTGTTCTGAGATTAAAAGACAAAACAACATCTTTATCGTGACCCGAGACAGTGTCAAGCAGGAATCTCCTGGGTGCAAAGAGTTACACTGGCATTGCCAGCAATGTTAAGTCTATTCAGGAAAAAACAAAACAGAAATTTCAATACACTGGTCAGTTATCTCATGTAGATTGAAGCATCTTTTTGCAAGTTTCCCTCTGTTATTTTGGGACTACCTTTTAACGTTGAATTGAAGAATTATGGGGCTGCTTCTGTAATTTTGCCAAATGTCATTAGTAGTTTGCCTTTGTGCAGAAGACTGGAAGCTCAGTAAATGGACCATGGTAGTGTTTCTTGGATGCAATGTAACCTGTATTCAAGCAGCATTTCGGTCAGACTGCTCCAAATTCCCACTGAACTGATCCCCAACAAACTGGATGCTGGCAATAGATATTATCTTCTTTTCCTCACCCCTTAAGCAGGGATGATGGCCTGAGGACATTCCTGCCTCACAGTTTAGACATCTTTATTCCTTTCTCTGGTGAGGTATTTTGTTTTGCCTTAATTTTGAGGATAAGATATGACACAACGTTATTACTGCCAAAGCTTGTATTTTGGTTATTTGCTTTGGATTTATAGCCTAAAAGGATGCAGTGTTTCTAAAAGACACTCACTTCTCAATGGTATGCCTATCCAAAGAGTACAAAACCTTCCAGTTTCCTGTACAATTAGTTCTCCATTCTGCCAAAAACATTACCAGTATTTCCAGTATTCTCGTGTATTGCCTGTGGTTGTTACTCAAAAGCAGACATTGAGAGATCACCCTTTTTTCTATCTGGTTATCTATATGCTTTGTTGAGCATGGGTTCCACCATCCCACCATGTACAACTGGTTCTATATGCAGACAAACAGAATAGAGAAAGCCAGTGTATTCTTTCAAATTTGGTTCTATGGTTTCCATTTTGTCCTGGGTTTGGCCAGGACAGGGTTAATTTTCACCAGAATCCAGGAAGGGACACAGCCGGACGGGGTGACCCCACCTGGCCAAACAGAACAGGGTATTCCATACCATGTGCCGTCATGCTGGGTTCTGGTGAGGGGGAGCTGGGCAGCGGGAATTCACTCGTGGCTCGGGAGCGCGCAGCGACAGGAGCAGCTCTCTGGGTTGCGCGGTTTGTGTTGTGTTTTCTCCTTATCTGTATCGTTGTTGTTCCTGTTCCCCTTGTTTGCTGTTCTGTTAAACTGCCCTTATCCCAACCCACTGGTTTCTGCCTGTTTCTTTCCATTCTCCTCCACATGCCAGTGGGGGGAGGGGTGGCCGCGTGGCGCTTTTGTTGCCAGCCGCAGCCAAACTATAACACATTTCTTGCTTCTGATGCCATTCTATTCCATATGCCTACAGTCTGTCTCCATTTGATCACTGTTTGGCAATGGCTTCTACAAGACAAATCTCTGATGTTTATATCTCACATTTTTTACTCCATTTGAATGCTTCTTTTTTGAATACAGGAAAAATATTTCAAGACTATGCAACTGTTTTTTCTTTTCCTCTGAATTTTGCAGTCAGACCACTAGTATGTGACTAACATACATGTTCACAGACTGCTAAAGAACAAACCAGCATAGGTGATAATAAATGTAGCTAACAAATTTAGTGGATACTAAGGTAATGTGCTGCACTTGAGGACCTTACTCACTGCCCTCCTTTGCTGCAGTACTTCTATGATTAAGACTCTCCTCTCATCAGCTTAAATTAGGTGAGCAAGGATTACATTTACTGCAGGTACTACATCTCCTATGCAGTTCCACTGACAAAAAAGATCATTTCAAGATGTGTCCTGTGAGATACAGATATATTTATGCTCAAAGAGGGGGAGGATAGGAGGAAGGGAAAAAAACCCTCTTTGAAAGGAAGAGATTTAAATTATTGTAGCCTCCGGCAGCAGTGATTTATATTCAGCAATTTATAAGTGCTTTGCTAACTTCTTCATTATTCAGTAGAAAAAAAAATTCCACACTTATTTTTGCAAGTGCTATATCAACATGTTCTGTAGGTATTTCTAGGACATGTCAATACAGGTTTTCACGTTAAATGTATGCCCTTTTCACTATGTATTACTACCAAAAGAAACCCAAATGGGTCTCCTTCCGTGGTATATACACAATATGCGTCTCTTCAATCTACTTCTCCAATCAAGCTTTGTATGTCAAGGTTAGTGGAAGAACAAAGTAGTAGAGCACCACTGCTGTAATGCTCTGCAATTTAAAGAACATTAAAATCATGTAAGTCTTTTAGGTCATTCTGCTAAAAGATAGTGTTGAACTGTTAAACTGTTTTCTCAGTACAAGAAGGACTAACTCCCACATTCAGATCTGTTTCAGGTTGCTGGCTTAAGTTCAGAATCTGTAATTCACACAAAAATCTTGTGTGAGGAGTTCTTCTCTGGCCGTGATGGAAAGTCCTAGGGGACCTCCCCCTCTACTCTGCCCTAATGAGACTGCATCTGGAGTACTGCGTCCAGTTCTAGGCTCCACAGTTGAAGAAAGATGAGGAGCTACTAGAGAGAGTCCAGCGGAGGGCTACGAAGATGATGGGGGGCTGGAGCATCTCTCCTATGAGGAAAGACTGAGGGAGCTGGGCTTGTTTAGTCTGAAGAAGAGAAGGCTAAGAGGGAATCTAATAAATGCCTATGAATATCTTAAGGGTGGGTGTCAAGAGGATGGGGCCAGACTTTGGTGGTCCCCTTCGACAGGACAAGGGGCAATGGGCACAAACTGAAGCATAGGAAGTTCCAACTGAACACGAGGAATAACTTTACTCTGAGGGTGATGGAGCACTGGAACAGGCTGCCCGGAGAGGCTGTGGATTCTCTTTCTCTGGAGACATTAAAAACCTGCCTGGACGAGGCCCTGTGCAATCTGTTCTAGGTGACCCTGCTTTGGCAGGGGGGTTGGACTTAGATGACCCACAGAGGTCCCTTCCAAACCCTACCATTCTGTGATTCTGTGGGCTAAACTTGTCTGTTGTCCTTTATCCTTAATCTGGTGTTTTGTATGTTATTACTCACAAGAGCTGATTTCTAAATGGATCTTGAACAGTTCCTTATGGAAAACACAATTCTTTCCTGTTTTCAGCTTTTAAATGACTTCAAATCCACATTCTTGGACGTCTTGCTCTTTAAAGGGGCATATCACCAGTGTGTAGGAGTTTAGCTAAACCCATAGCTTAACATATGACATTTTCATTGCTACAAGTTTGTCTGAAATTTCGCTGTAGGTTTTATATACCAGTCAGATGGGCAAATAACATCTACTGTTATCCCATAGTCTTTAAAAAAAAAAAAAGCACTAGGAATTGATTTGGCCCATGGTGTAACTTGGAAACTTTTTTTTTTCCACTAGTTTGGCAGGTCTTGACAAAGAATTAAAGTTTCTGTTTCGCAGTCAAGCAAGGTTTAGAAGAGATATTTAGTATCTTTGCTTTGGTTTCAGTGGAACTAATCATCTTTTTAAATTTTTTGTTGAACAGCAAATAATGGTTACAGTTCCAGTAGACCTTATTGTAGAATCATCGCCAGAGAAAGATATTTTGAATTAATCTCCTGTTTGTTGTTGTCTGATGTGTTTCAAAAGCCTGTTGTTTAGAATTAGAATTATGGAACAGCAGTAATGGTCGCTTGGAGTTTGTGGGATTCTTTGTGTTTGAATTCAAATTAAACAAAACTTGATACCAGATGTTTGAAATTCAGTTTCATCTCTCTGAATCCTGTTGGGCTGCTACTGGTCAGTGACAATAGCTATATCAGCAGTAGTGCCCAGTGTTTAGAAACTACATCTTTGAATGAATTATTTCCTGCTGCTTATGTCAGGTATCCCTGAGAGGGCCCTGATGATGCTTCAATCAATAATATTTGAATACTAGAACTTTTATTTTATTAAAAGCTAGTTGCAGTTCAAAATACCAGTTACAGTGTCTTCTTGCTACTTTTATTGTACCTGTTCTGTTACTTGTCCGGGATAGTTTGCTGTCGTCTGCACCTTGATGAATATCTTTGAATCCAGAGCTGGAAAGCTACTTCTCACTGTCTTCGCTGATTTATTTTGAAACTCATTCATTGAGGTGAAACCACATATAAAATACTCCTCATGTCTTAGACTAGCTATGACCGTTAAGTAATTTAACCTTTAAATTATTTTTTTCCTTTCTCTGTACATTTACTTTGACAGGGGTCTGATTTTTCCTCCTCTTCATTCACTGGCAATTTTCCTGCTGGCTTCACAGAACAGTCTGGTCTATGCATTTTCTTAGGATCGCTATAGAGAAAAAAAACCAAACAAAATTATTGAATTAAGATTATTTAATGTTATTTCAGATAAATGAAATAATAATTACATTTCATCTTCTCAAGCTTATTCTTATTTGAATATTTGGATAAGGATTGGGTTATTGCTTTTTAGATAGAATTTATTTTAAAAGTAAAAAATTATTTTAATATAATTTCAATCATCTGGGTTAATTATGAAATATTCTATATAACTACTAATGTAGTTCACTCTTGTTCAGTTAGAGTAGCTAAAATGAAACTAAGAAATTAAAAAAATAAAATGCTCATGTTTTTGCTTTTGGTTCCCAACTGTTTGAGCATGTTAGCATTTTTCATGCAGAGAGGAGTTTGCATTGAATTTCTCCTGAGTATTGACATACATTTCTTTGAAATTGCTGTTCTATGGACCTCTATAGGATAAAATTTGATTGCCTGAATGTTTATAAAAAGTGAATAAAAGAAGGATGGATGAAAGAAATTACTTAAAATTTCATAAGGAATGTTAGAGTGAAAAAATTGTGTGCCACACATTTTGGCCATAGTTCCTGTTCCTCTTTTCAAAGACTTTCTAAAATAAAACCCTGTGCTTTTGAGTCTGATAGGAACCCGTGAAATACTTGTATTTTTGTTTCTTGTCTAGTATTCCCCTAACATTTCTCTGCATGGGTTCATAGGAATTAGCAGTAGCAGAAATATTACATGTTGTTTGATCATACTATTCCTGACTGCATTTTTTTTGTGAACTGGGAAGAGAGGAGAAATGGGTCCTAGGATTAACTGCTATAGCAAGAATAGTAACATATGAGAAAGTTAATGTTCTCAGAAGTCTTTCTACATTTCAGAATACATAGTCACCAGCTTTGCTAAGCGGTAAAAAATATTAGTATCTTAGGAAATGCGGGTCACTGGAACATACCCTTAAGAAAAAAAAATCACAGACCATGCTGCTTCAGTGATATATATATATTTTACATATATATATACACACACACAAGCAGCTCTTAACTAAGAGCTACAAGAACTGGAGAAGTGTACTCAAAACTGAAATTTTACTTCCCTCCTCTTCCCCCTGCCCCTTCTCTGCTCTTGGGAAATGAAAAAGGACTTCTTTTATATTGCCTCTGATAGGCTTTTAATTGTTTAATAATTTACAGCTGCTACAACAGTGATAAATTTACTTTAACCTTTCAGTGATTCACTTGTGATAAAGTATAGAAACAAAGTTAATAGGAAAGTATAAGGAAATATGAATTCTACCTTTCTGAAAGGAGTTAATGTGCAGGATTCAGACCTGCATCTTCTCTTAGGACAGGTAAGTAAAGGATATCTTGCAGAGTAACAGCGTTATCTTACAGTATCTGTGTTCTTTCTGGGTTTTTGTATCTGCATAGTAATGTTAATGCTACTTTCTAAACAACAGTGTGGGTTTTTTCAATGATACAATTTTCTTCTTAAAGATGAAGTGCTATGGAACCCATTTTTTAACTGCTTTTCTTCACAGTTCATTTTTTTCCTCAATTAAAAATTTTTATTTAATTTTTAGATTGATGATTTTGTTTTTCCCCTCCAGTTTTTCTGGATCTGCCTCTGTTTGATAGTATTGTTTTATTTAAATTCCTTTTGTAAGAATTTAAGAATAAGTCATGATGAAGTAATTTTTTACCTTTCCTAAGATAAACTGATGGGCCCCCAGCAATCATATACTGTAAAATTGCTGACACAGGGTAGATAATAGGTGTTTTCAATACTGTAATCTTTCTCTAGTTCTTCCCAGTTTAGCACTGTTTAATTTATTAATTTTTAAACTATGGACTTTAGATCATTATTTCAGGCGAGCTTAAGTTAAATGCCAAGCAAATGTTGAAATGTGGCTGCTAATTTTTGCTGAAGTGTGGAAAGCATCGAAAGTTTACTCCAAAATGGTTTATCTGGACTGGCACACATATCATCTGTTTTTACAGCAATAGTAAATCTTTGTAACTTGTCAGAGGCAAAATTTTAAATGTTTTGGAGGAGTTGGACAATGTTGAGGAAAGCCTAATGTAATCTGAAAAGTAAAAATAAAGAAATCTGGAATATCCACTAAACTTGAGGCTAGTAGATGCTCTGACATACTGCCTTGATCCAGTGGATCAAGGAAAAATAGCAACAGAGCAGAGGAGAAAAATACATTGATTCTAAAAGAAAGAAAATGATTTGTAGATCCTCTATACAATGTGTAACTATATTAGATTCTACAGTTTTAAACTAGTTGTGTTTGACCTATTCTTGTTAATACAACCTTTTGTGTACATTGTTACTAAACTCATTTTTCAACAGTTCATGCAGCAGTGTCCAATTCTTTGGCAAACTTCTGCCTAATGTGAAATGAGTTTCTGCAGCTAGGAAGAGTTAATAGCATACAGTTGTCTGAAACTTGCAATGCTGGATAAAAAAGGGCCAAAATAAAGGCCATCTCAAAAAATATGGCGATGTTACAATTGGGTTCTTCTTTCTAATTAGCATGATACAGAACTCTGGACAGAAACAGAGTTTCAGGGGTGAAAAGTGATAGTGATATTAAGTAAGACTCAAATACCCTGCCTTAACCATGGGTGTTTTCTGAGCTTACGTGGGATTACTTTCTTCACATTTCATGGGGTGTTTTAATATAAATATAATAACAAAATTAAGTATGTAAATCAAAACCTGCATAACAAAAATGTCAGATTTTAACACTCATATCGTCTCATAAAGATTGAAAGAAGTTTTGATTTGGGAAGTCTATAGCAATTCAATAATGTGTAGTCATATTAATTCTATTATAATGATATTTAAACATTTTAGAGTCTTGTTCTGAGTGCTTTACACAGATAAAAAGGAAAGATTATAAGGTTTGTAGATACGAAAATATATTTATCAGAAGGGCTCTAGCTTCCTATTGTGAATATGTATGCAACTTTTTGAAGGAGTGTTGTTGTTGCTTTTTATTTGGCTGAGATTTCCTTGTAGTTCAGAGGAATTTTCAAGCTGCATGTATGTGGCTATATGCCCAAGAGGCTATATGCCCAAGAGGCTGAGAAGGTATTTTTCTCTGAAGACTGTAGGATATTTTACCTTTCATAAACAATAGTATCAGGAATGTATGAGGCTTTTTATTTTTCTCTTTTTCTCTCCAGTTTACACATACGTGCCCTTGTGTTGACTCTGTCTCTATATCCTATGTATGTTTTCCTAAATCTTTGTTTTTATAGATTTTTGGTGTGACAGGGTGTGATTTTAACTGGCCTTGTAACTCCTCATTGTAAATAATTTGAGCAGAGTGAGGAAACTTTATCAGGAAATTTACAGAACATTTGGATACTCAATCTCTGTTTTAAATCTTAAGTGGTTGTTTTTGTGAAATATGACAGGGTGGAAGTTGTCCGTGGTTCTGTGTACTGGAATTTGTTTTGTGGGGAAATAACAAATTAAAGTTAGTGAATTGTTTGCTTTTGTCATAAGATCTAGTTTCTTTATTCAACAGACTTGGAGTTCTCAGGAGAGAATGAAAGAAAAGGATTTACTCTCTTAACAGAGGGCTCAAGATTAATACAGACATTGGCAAAGCTATTTGTGTACTTATCTGTATCTAAAAACAAAAAGTAAAAGTAAAAAGGAAGTTAAAATTTTTGTAAAATCACATTGTGACCCACAGCGTAAAGTCCTAAACAAGTCAGTGAAGGCTTATTTCTCTTTTCCCAAATATCCGTTGGAAAGAAAAAAAATTCCAGTGGAGTCACTGGATTTACAACTGTAAACCTGCATAATTGCTTGTTTAAATCCCAGTTTATCATCAATGATAAGAAAATGAGTGTGCCTACTTTGTTCTAATGCTCTTAATTGACAATCTGCTGTGTAGAGAACCAGAATGTAGTGGAAAGAGATGTTATCAGTCAGCATTGGAATACATTAGCAATATGATGAGGGAGTTTGTATGAATCTTTGGACACGTGAGTTTAGCCTGCACAAATAGCAATGGAAATTGAATTACAAATAAATAAGCACAACTATTTGTAAACAATGAAACTTAAATGGAAATTTGTAAAAATTAGTGATACATGTATTTGCACACTAATTTGTTTATGGAATTTCAGAATTTATGGAATTCTATGTAGTTTCTCTGAGCAATTCAGACTAAGTAATGAACCATGGATTTTTTAATGCTTATGAACAATCCAGAATTACAACAATTACAATAAGTTTTCTAAATATTTTGAAATACAATAATCTTTGAGAATACTAAAATTGGTCACTGATCAGTTCATCGAGTTTTTTTAAAAGATGAAAAACTAGATTAATTTTACTTTGCAGATTATGTAGCTGTAATTTAGGCCATTCATAATGCTTTCTGTTATGATCCTTTAAAAGGTAGAAATTATTTGCTTTTGTAATAACTCCTTTCTTTACTATTTGGTGCTCTGTTGTTAGGAAATATTATGATTCTTTAAGTAACAGAAATTGAAATGGGGCTTTTTGCAAAGAGTCTAATGTTGCTAATGACTGCTATGTTCTTAATCTTTTTTGTGTTAGGTAGTTACTAATGTCTTGCGGTTTACCAAGTCTTTTAAAATTATTGATTTGGAGTTTTGGGAAGAAGAGAACAAAATTGGGACAAGATACTTAATGGAACCTTATGGAAATTAAATTTTTCAAAAAGATGTGGTTGCTGATCTGGCATACATCTTATGTCTCGTGGTGTCTTTTGCTTAAAAAAATAGCCTGTAAAATCAATGAGCATTTGATACAACTTTTTTTCACACCTGCAAGTCATTTCTGTAGAGCAGGCACATACTGCAACATAGACTTCGTCAGGTTTATATATCACTGACTGTGAGACACCAATGAGGAAAGGCGATTCAATTTTTCCACTCTCTTTGTTGCAGATTGCATTTTTTAAAATTCATGAATATGTAAAGTTATCTGATTGAAAATATCCTGGAATAGGCCCAGTGAGACTTACGGAGTAATTAATTTTTCCTGCTAGAAGCTTTTATTGTAGTTTTAGCTTGTGCACATGGTTCTTCAATACCTTAATTCTTTGATTTCATTTATGTAAGTTTTCATATTCTATGTGTCCAAAAACTCACAATAAAAGCCATAAAAAATCACTGCATGTGTCGGCAGCTGTCAGCATCAGTGAGGTACTTGGCCAGCCTCAGGCAAATTTGAAAGGAAACTTGTAACTAGTAGTCACTGAGAAGAAGAAAGTTTGGGGTACTTTAGTTGTCTTTAAGAGAGTGTTAGCTTGGAAGATGCCACAGGGATGCTAATAAACTGACTGAATCAAGTTAATCCAACCTAGGACAAGACCAGCCTGAATAGTATCTTCTTATTTCTATTGGTTACTGTATCAAGAAACTGCTGATAGAAGTCAGAAGGTCTCTGAAGACATGTGAATACTTTTGAGGATAAATTGGAGAATAAGGGTTTACATAATATGAAATTATTTATAGAGCTTGCTTTAAGGTGATCTGTCAAAATTTGTATTTTTCTACTTAGATTTTTCTTTTTAAAAATTTTTGTTCAGTTGGAGATTTTGACGAAGACTAAATGTCTAGGAATTTCATATGCTTCTTGGTTTTTTGTTTTTTTAAATGAAGAAATCTGTACCAGAAAGCTTTGCAGAATCTGCCATGTGGTTCTGTGAAAGTGATGCAGAGATTACTACACCACAAAACTTTAGGTAGTGGTCTTTATGCCTCAAAACACAACTAGGACAACCCATAAAGGTGTGTTTCATGAGAACCGAATGAGACAAACACTTCTCCAGAGTATGAGTCAGAACATTTTAAATGAGGCTTCTGCTCACAGTCTTTTGGGGGAGATAATTTTTTCCTTTGAGAAAGTATAGGTGCCAAGGAAGCTTATACTTTTATATTGAAAATTGTTTGTTATAAATTCCCCTGGCAGTCAAACTCAGTCTCAAGAAATTGAAGCCGTCGCCAGTTCCCTCCGCAAGTGACAAAACTGCGAAGATTATTCTAATCCAGGCTGTTCTGTGACATCAGATGGCTATATCCTAAAACATGGAAATCTGCAGGAATACCCATTGTACATGCAATATCATACTTTCTAGTTGTACTTAAAAAGCTTCAGTTTTGATTGCTAGAAGCTAAGTTTTGGAAAAAATAATGCTGCCATTGATACACATTTTTCTTCATATTCAAGGTCAAACATTTCATAGAGAGTAGTTTTCCTCTCTTGAATCTTTTCTGAGAGAAATAGATTGAGGATTATTTAAAGCTCACTCACTACAGAATGTAAAATTGTCATGATTTAACCTCAACTGGCAGCTAAGCACCACACAGCCGCTCGCTCACTCCCCTCACAATAGGATGGAGCAGAGAATCAGAAGGGTAAAAGTGAGAAAACTCATGGGTTGCAATAAAGGCAGTGTAATAGGTAAGGGAAAAGCCACACACACAAGCAAAGCAAAACAAGGAATTCATTCACTACTTCCCATCAGCAGGCAGGTGTTCAGCCATCTCCAGGAAAGCAGGGCTCCATCACACAGAACGGTTACTTGGGAAGACAAATGCCATAACTCTGAGTGTCCCCCCTTCTCTCTTCTTCCCCCCACTTTATATGCTGAGCATGATGTCATATGGCATGGGCTGTCCCTTCGGTCAGTTGGGTTGGCTGTCCGGGCTGTGTCCCCTCCCCTCTTCTTGTGTGCCCCCGGCCTCCTCGCTGGCGGGACGGTGTGAGGAACAGAAAAGGCCTTGACTCTGTGTAAGCACTGCTCAGCGAGAACTAAAACATCCCTGTGTTATCAGCGCAGTTTCCAGCACAAATCCAAAACATAGCCCTATACCAGCTACTATGAAGAAAATTTACTCTATCCCAGCTAAAACCAACATAAAAATGAATGTGACGTGGCAATACTTGTGATAGTTTTGTATCCCCATGCCTTGCATCTTATCAAGTTATATGTGTTAATAATTTTAAAATCTGCAGTGGACTAGAAATATGTACATCAATTAACACTAAAAATCAAATCATTGCATCTTTCTATTTAGCCCCCAAATTAAATCATATCTTTAATGGATCAAGTATAAATCCATCCTGACTGTTCCCAGTGAGTTTTTCCTTGAAGTGCACCAAAATGTGGTGCAAGAGGATGTGTACCATGGTTAGCAAAGGGACTAAAGTAGGTTCCCAGGTTCTTTTTTGGCATTATGTTTTTCATAAAAGGATTTATTGCAAGTCCCCTTTTAAGTATCATTTTTCTGATAGGCTTTAGGTACTTCAAAATAGCAGGTATGTTCTCATGATCGGTAGCAAAAATAGCTGGAATGAAATCATACTGGAGAGCGGAATATTGGCGTGTGGAAATGAAACACTGAATTGTAGCAAAGTATTTAGTGGTTGCAGTGGAGTTTCTATAAAGCTGAAACAGTTAATATTTCCTGTTCTTTATCCTCAAAGTACCAATATCAAACTTCCTTTTATGTGCATGTGATGCTAAAATGTTGGCAAGTGAAACTATAACTTAAATAATAATGAAAAACATTAGCCACTTCGCAAGTATACCAAGAAGATCCACTTGAAAGTTTAATGAAGTTAAAACCAGGTCACATTTACAACACAATTCTTCTTAAATAAAAGGGCAAGCATGGTCCTGGGAAGGAAGTATAGACAGATCAAAGTTTTTACAACTTCTCTAGGTAAGCTATATGAACCAATTTAATTAGGTGCTAAAAAGTTGTCACATCTAGCAAGGCCCTTGAGAATATAGAATCTGATGGCATACCTTTCAGTAAAAACCAAAAGAAAGGATTAACAATTTAAAAATAAGAATGGAAGCTAAATCCAAGAATGCCAATAGTGCAAATATTAAGAAGGAAATTCACAGAATCACAGAATCACAGAATGCCAGGGGTTGGAAGGGACCTCTGTGGGTCATCTAGTCCAACCCTCCTGCCGAAGCAGGGTCACCTACAGTAGGTTGTAGAGGATCTTGTCCAGGCGGGTCTTGAATATCTCCAGAGAAGGAGACTCCAAACCTCCCTGGGCAGCCTGTTCCAGGGCTCTGTCACCCTCGGAGTAAAGAAATTCTTCCTCATGTTCGGAAGGAACTTCCTGTGCTTCAGTTTGTGCCCATTGCCCCTTGTCCTGTCACTGGGCACCACTGAAAAGAGTTTGGCCCCATCCTCCTGACACCCACCCTTCAGATATTTGTAAGCATTTATAAGGTCCCC